>Ga0209784_100044_pt1 | contig 206858 bp, 216 predicted proteins | sample AraplaCvi_mLB_r2_2_FD_184284 | JGI IMG/M metagenome (GOLD analysis project Ga0209784, IMG submission 184284) | Arabidopsis root microbial communities from North Carolina, USA - plate scrape CL_Cvi_mLB_r2 (SPAdes) (version 2) | ecosystem: Host-associated > Plants > Roots > Endosphere | place...
ATTAGGCACGCCGCCAGCGTTCGTCCTGAGCCAGGATCAAACTCTCCATAAAAAGAAATTTGATTAGCTCAAATTGTTTTGCTGGCATCATGTTTGATGTCCAAAATTTTGTTTCGTTCACTAACTCGAGGTTAGTTACTAAAAACTTTATTGATTACGTTTTGCTTGTTCAGTTTTCAAGGTTCATTAATCTTTGTTTTAAGCATCACCTCTTGGCGACTCACTAATAATATCAAGAATATAAAGCCATGTCAACACTTTCTCAAAAATAATTAATAGTTTTTAAAATCTATTATTATTCTTCTACACCATTTTGTTCAGCGGATTAGTTAGCCTTGGATCAACATTTCATTTCACCTCCTATAGAGATAAGAGACTTCTGTAGTAGCTGACGCTTTGCTTTCGCTACAAAAGACATTGTAACTGCTGTTTCACTTATGTTAAATAAAACATTTCGAAAGCAGTTAAATTATTTCAAAGAGATCATTTTTTCAAGTTCACTTCGTTTATTTAAACTATCAATTTTCTCTTACGTAGCTAGAGGTTAAAGTCTTTGTTGATACTTCAGTTTTATCACCTAAAATAAATTATAGGTTGAGTAAAAATAAAAAAAGGCGAACGCCAATGTTAATGGGTTGCCCTTCTAACTATTATAAATCCGTTATAATACGTGAAATATAGAAAGTACGATTTTTACCTAAATCAAATATCTCTCCTGAATGACATAATTTGATAAGTGGTCGAGTTGGTGCAAATTTGTTTACAAACATTACTTCGCCTTGTTCCAGATTAGATAGTTCAACTATTGTTCCTATAGGAAGGTCGGCAACAATATCTATTAGTGCACGAACTACTTTAATATCAAACTTCCCAAATTCAGATTCATTAATCATCTCTATGACTTTAAAGGAAGATTGCTTTGTTCTATACACTCGCTCACATGTCATTGCATGGAATACATCTGCAACAGCGATGATTTGAGCGAAAGTAGAAATATTTGCGATTTTTTCCCCTTTCGGATAGCCACTACCATTTAAACGCTCATGGTGCTGGAAAATAGCCTCTTTCATTGTATCCTTTAAGATCGTTAAATCTTTGACCATATTATAGCTATAAATTGGATGCTTATAAATTTCATTAAACTCTTGCTCTGTTAAGGTTGTTTTTTTATCACGGATACGTGGATGAACTTTTGCCATTCCACAATCAGCTAGTAACCCTCCGATTGCAACTTGTATTGTCATTCCTTTATCATAGCCTAATTTTTGTGCAATTACGGAAGAAATCAATGCTGTTGCTACACAATGATGGTACAAATAGTCTTTTGGATTAGAATACTCATTTAAATCAAAAATTATTGTACGATCTTCTAAAACCATTTCTAGTAATGGCAAAATAATTTTACGTGCTTTCGTAATATCTACCTTTGCACCAGCTTCCCAATTTTTAAATTCCTTTTTAAATTGTTCAATGGAATTGTCATAAATCTTTTTAAAAGATGGAATAGCCTCTATTGGAACAACTAATTCTGTTTCTTTTATCTCTGATCGAGCCTCTATACCATCTTTATAAACTGGAACTCTCGATATATTAAAAGCAAAAAAAACTGGTAAATGTTCATGGGTAATTATCGTGTTTTTAAAAATGATTGGATATTGTGTATTAGCAAAAATATCTTCAGAAATTACTTTTCCAACGCGTAACTCTGAAATAGGGATATATATAGTTTCCACGCAATTAACTCCTCTTCACTATTTCACTTATAAGGTTTATTTTATCATGGAATTCAAAATAATTACTTATTTTTCATGATTTATGCAAAAAAAAACGATGAACGGCAACACTAGCTGCCGTCATCGGTCTTTTATTATTCTTCTACTTGATCATTTTCTTCGTTACATTCTTCGTTACATTCTTCGTTAGATTCTTCTTCTTTTTCAACCTTCGCTACAGTTGCTACAAGCTCTTCATCACCTAAACGAATTAAACGAACTCCCTGCGTACTACGACCAATTAAAGAAATATCATTCACATCCATACGGATTAGCATGCCATTAATTGTAATAAGCATTAAATCTTCTGAACCATCAACAGTTTTTACAGCTACCATTGGACCGTTTTTATCAGTGATTTGAATTGTTTTTAATCCTACACCACCACGGCTCTGTAAACGATATTCTTCTTCAGAAGTACGTTTACCATAACCTTTTGCTGTAACAACTAAAATTTCCTGTCCTGGTTCAACGATTTCCATACCAACTACTTCGTCACCATCACGTAGTTTAATACCTCGTACACCACCTGCAGTACGGCCCATTGAACGAATATCCTCTTCTTGGAAACGTACAAGCATCCCATCACGAGTACCGATAATCACTTGTTTATCTCCATCTGTTAAACGAACAGAAATAAGATCATCGTCTTCTCGTAAACTTATAGCTATTAAGCCGTTTGTTCGGATGTTAGCAAATTGAGATACTGGTGTACGCTTTGTAATACCTGTTTTAGTAGTGAAGATAAAGTATGCATCTTCATCAAATGAACCAACACGGATCATTGCTGTTACTTTCTCACCTTTTTCAATATTGAGTAAGTTTACAATCGGTAATCCCTTCGCTGTACGACCAAACTCCGGAATCTCATAACCTTTTGCTCTAAACACTTTCCCTTTTGAAGTGAAGAATAAAATTGTATCGTGTGTAGAAGTATTCATAAGATGCTCTACAAAATCATCTTCATTTGTGCCCATACCTTGTACACCGCGACCGCCACGTTTTTGACTGCGATATGTATTCGCAGCTAAACGTTTGATATAGCCATTGTGCGTTAAAGTTACGACTGAATTTTCGACTGGAATTAAATCCTCGTCCTCAATCATTTCTAAACCGCCAGAAGTAATTTCAGTGCGACGCGTATCGTTAAAGCGATCTTTTACTTCTAATATTTCAGTGCGAATAATATCAACAATTTTAGCCTCATCCGCTAAAATTGCTTTTAATTCAGCAATTAATATTTGAAGCTCTTGGTATTCTGCTTCAATTTTTTCACGCTCTAATCCACTTAAACGAACTAAACGCATATCTAAAATCGCTTGCGCTTGACGTTCAGATAAATTGAATCGCTCCATTAATTGTGGTTTAGCTTCATCACCACTACGTGAACCACGAATAATAGCAATAATTTCATCTATATGATCAAGGGCAATACGTAAGCCCTCTAAAATATGTGCACGATCTTCTGCTTTCCTTAAGTCAAATTCCGTACGACGGCGAATAATAACCTTTTGGTGCTCTAAATAATGATGCAGCATTTCTTTTAAGCCCATTACTTTAGGCTGACCATTTACTAATGACAGCATATTAATACCGAAGCTCGACTGCATTGCTGTTTGTTTATATAAATTATTTAAAACTACATTGGCATTTGCATCTTTGCGAACTTCGATGACTACTCGCATACCACGTCGGTCAGACTCGTCACGAAGGTTTGTAATACCATCAATTTTTTTATCGCGTACAAGCTCTGCTATTTTTTCAATAAGCTTCGCTTTATTGACCTGGTATGGTAATTCATGAATAAGAATCGTTTCTTTACCATTTGATTTCTGTTCAATCTCTACCTTTGCACGAATAATGATTGAGCCACGACCAGTTTCGTAGGCACGGCGAATACCGCTACGGCCCAAAATTAATCCACCAGTTGGGAAATCAGGTCCTGGGATAATCTCCATCAATTCTTCTGTTGTAATAGCTGGATTTTCAGAAAGTGCAATCACGGCATCTATCGTTTCACCAAGTTGATGTGGCGGAATATTTGTCGCCATACCAACCGCAATTCCTGCCGCTCCATTTACTAATAAGTTTGGATAGCGACTAGGAAGGACAATAGGTTCCTTTTCTGAACCATCATAGTTATCTGTGTAGTCAATTGTGTCTTTATTTATATCACGAAGCATTTCCATCGCTATACGAGACATACGTGATTCCGTATAACGCATCGCTGCCGCTCCGTCGCCATCAACAGATCCAAAGTTACCATGACCATCGACTAGCATGTAACGATAGCTGAAATCTTGCGCCATACGTACCATTGCATCATAGATAGATGAGTCACCATGTGGATGGTATTTACCCATTACGTCCCCGACGATACGTGCTGATTTTTTGTACGCTTTATCTGCTGTATTCCCTAGCTCTTGCATGCCATATAAAATACGGCGATGTACAGGCTTCAATCCATCTCGTACATCTGGTAATGCACGAGAAACGATTACACTCATCGCATAATCGAGGAAGGATGTTTCAATTTCTTTTGTTATATTAACTCCTTTAACACCGGAGCGTTCTTGTTCTGACAAAGTGTAGACCTCCTCTCAAGAAAAATTAAATATCTAAATTAGCGTATACAGCATTTTCTTCGATAAACTGACGACGCGGTTCAACTTCATCGCCCATTAAACGCTCAAATGCTTGGTTTGCTTTAATTGCATCATCTAATTCTACTTGTAACAATGTGCGGTGCTCAGGATCCATGGTAGTTTCCCAAAGCTGCTCTGCATTCATTTCCCCAAGACCTTTGTAGCGCTGTACATTTGGTTTTGGCATTTTTGGTAGTCGTTCTAAAATTTCTTTTAATGTTTCTTCGTCATAGCAATATTCAACATGCTTACCTTGCTTAACTTGATAAAGAGGTGGCTGTGCAATATAAATATAACCTGCCTCTACAAGAGGTCGAAGGAAACGGAAGAAGAATGTTAGTAGTAATGTGCGAATGTGGGCACCATCGACATCGGCATCTGTCATAATAACAATTTTATGATAACGAGCCTTTTCTAAAGTAAACTCTTCGCCAATACCTGTGCCAAATGCTGTAATCATCGCACGAATTTCTGCATTCGATAAAATTTTATCTAAACGTGCTTTTTCGACGTTAAGGATTTTACCACGTAACGGTAAAATTGCTTGGAAGTGTCGATCACGTCCAGATTTCGCAGATCCTCCGGCAGAGTCACCCTCAACGATATAAATTTCGCATTCAGCTGGATTTGTTGAAGAACAGTCAGCTAATTTACCTGGCAAGCTTGATACTTCAAGTGCACTTTTACGACGTGTAAATTCACGTGCTTTTTTAGCAGCTACACGTGCACGAGCAGCCATTAAACCTTTTTCAACAACTTTACGAGCGACAGTTGGATTTTCTAACATAAATCGTTCAAAGCCATCTGAGAACAAGGAGTTAGTAATTTGGCTAACTTCAGAGTTACCAAGTTTTGTTTTTGTTTGTCCTTCAAATTGTGGATCAGGATGCTTAACTGAAACAATAGCTGTTAACCCTTCACGAACATCCTCACCAGTAAGGTTTGCATCTGATTCTTTTAATAACCCATTTTTTCGCGCGTAATCATTAATAACACGTGTTAGAGCCGTTTTAAAACCAGATTCATGTGTACCGCCTTCATACGTATTAATGTTATTAGCAAATGAAAAGATATTAGAAGAGAATCCAGCATTATATTGCATAGCAATTTCAACTGAAATACCATCCTTTTCTCCAAGAACATCTATTGGATCATGGATTGGCTCTTTCGTTTGATTCAAATGCTCAACATAAGAACGAATACCACCTTCATAATGATACGTAGTAGAGCGTTCCTCACCTTCGCGCTCATCAGCGATTGTAATCCTAATACCGCGATTCAAATAAGCTAATTCACGAATACGATGTGCTAAAATATCATATTCATAAACAGTCGTTTCTTTAAATATTTCAGGGTCTGCTTTAAAACGTGTAGTTGTTCCATTACGATCTGAATCACCGATAACCGTTAGCTCTTGCACAGTTTTCCCACGTTCAAATTTAATTTCATGAATATGACCCTCACGATGAACTTGAACGATCGTTTCAAGTGATAAAGCATTTACAACAGATGCCCCTACACCATGAAGACCACCAGAAACTTTGTATCCTCCACCGCCGAACTTACCGCCAGCATGGAGAACTGTCATAATAACCTCAACAGCAGGCTTACCCATTTTCTCTTGAATACTTACTGGAATACCACGACCATTGTCTTCTACACGAATCCAATTGTCTTTTTCTATCGTTACTTTTATATCTGTACAAAATCCTGCAAGAGCTTCATCAATACTATTATCAACAATTTCCCATACTAAATGGTGAAGCCCTTTAGAGCTTGTTGAACCGATATACATCCCTGGTCTTTTACGTACCGCTTCTAAACCTTCTAATACCTGTATTTGATCGGCTTCATAAGCTTGATTTTGTAAACCTTCGTTCTCTATAGCCACGGCTTTCATCTACTCCTTCATAACATCATTGTGTGTAAATGAATGAACAGTCAACCGAGCTGACTATTACCATTCTTTTGTAATCTAAAAAACTCCCGGGCTAACTTTCTTCAATCGCGCCTTGTTTCACGTGAAACAGCTGTGCATGCTCCATCGTTTCATGGTGAATTCCATCAACACTTGTAGTTGTGACAAAGGTTTGAACTTCACCTTGAATGGTATTTAATAAATGCGATTGGCGATAATCGTCGAGTTCTGACAATACATCATCTAAAAGTAGTATGGGTGTTTCATTTGTTTCTTGTTTAATTAACTCGATTTCAGCAAGTTTTAATGAAAGAGCGGTTGTACGCTGCTGTCCTTGTGAACCATATGTTTGAACATCATAGCCATTTACCAAAAACTGCAAATCATCTCGGTGTGGACCAACTAGTGTTACACCCCGGTCAAATTCACGCGGCTTAGCTTCTATTAGCTTTTTATGCAAGAAGTCTTCAATTTCATTGGAAGTATGTTCTTTTTCAATACCAGCTACTGTGCGGTATTTAATAACTAATGTTTCCTTCCCTTGTGAAATACCTGCGTGAATTGGCTCTGCCCACTCCTGCAATAAATCCATAAATTGAAATCTTTTTCGAATAATTTGGGTAGCTGCGTGAATATATTGTTCATTATAAACCTCGTACATCACGCTATCTGGCATTGCTTTCCCTTGATTCATCTTTAAAAAGTGGTTACGTTGCTTTAAAACTTTTTGAAAGGTTAATAAATCATGTAAATAAACAGGCGAAATTTGCCCAATCTCCATATCAATAAAACGTCGTCGTATTTGCGGACTTCCCTTTACGACATTTAAATCTTCGGGTGCAAACATCACGACATTCATTTGGCCAATATAATGACTTAGGCGACTTTGTTCTATGTGATTTATCTTACCTTTTTTGCCTTTTTTCGTAATCGTAAGCTCAATCGGTAAAATACCATGCCTTTTTTGAACGGCCCCTTCTATTTTACCATAGTCTGAATCCCAACGTATTAATTCTTTATCGTTCGTCGTGCGGTGGGATTTAGCCATCGCCAATACGTAAATAGATTCCATAACATTTGTTTTTCCTTGAGCATTTTCACCAATGAAAACATTAATTTTTGGAGAGAAGTTTAAAGCTAAGGCATCATAGTTACGGTAATTTGTAAGTTTTAATTGCTCTATATGCATAATCTACTGTCCAGTGGTACCTACGATACGGAATCGACCACATCCAGGAATATTTACAATGTCACCGTCACGTAATTTACGACCGCGGCGATCATCTATTTCTCCATTTACATATACATCATTTTCCTGTAAAAACCACTTGGCCATACCACCAGAGCTAATGGCATCGGTCATTTTTAAAAGCTGTCCTAATGTGACAAACTCTACATCAATTTCAATGTCCTTCATAGCTGAGTTCCCCTCCAAATACAGATCGTCTATCTCTCTATCATACCTAAAAATCCACCATAAGTAAAAAAAGATAGCCGCAATTAGCGACTATCAGTACATTTTCCAAGGTCCTTTGACTTTGAAATGATGGAGTTTATTCTCTCCGACAAAAATTGTTTACTTCCATTACTAATTTCGGACACAATTTGGCCTCGGTTTAATTGATTTTTTAATACGTACGCACAGGTAAAATCAATTGCAAAATAGCATCGTCATGAACAGAACGTAAAATAAATGGTCTCATTGCCCCTGTGAATTGAATGACTACTTCTTGACCATCAATTGCTTTTAGTGCCTCCATCATGTATTTCGCACTGAAAGAAATTTTTAAGTTCTCCCCTTCTAATGACTCAACAGGAATTTCTTCTTGTACTTTACCGATTTCTGGAGAATTAGAAGAAACTTCGACAGCTTGATTATCTAAAATCTCAAAACGTACAACATTGTTACGATCGCCACGAGCAACAAGAGATGCACGATCGATTGCTTGTAATAATGATTTACCATTAATCGTTAGATTTGTTTGGTACTCTTCTGGAATTAAACGTGATGTATCTGGGTAGTTCCCTTCAAGTAAACGAGAGAAGAATAATACTTCCCCTGTTTTAAATAATACTTGCTGACTTGTGATAACAATTTGTACAAGATTTGTAGAATCCTCTAAAACCTTATTTAACTCATTTAAGCTTTTACCAGGAATGACAACACTATGTTCAACTTCAGGTAAATTTTCCAGTTGAACTTTACGTCTTGCCAAACGGTGGCTATCTGTTGCAACACAGATTAATGTTTCATTTTTTATCTGCCAGTTTACACCTGTCAACACTGGTCTACTTTCTGAAGTGGCAACAGCGAATACTGTTTCACGAATAATTGATTTTAATAGATCAGCAGGAATAGTAAATTTTTGATCCTCTGTTAATTCGGGTAATAAAGGATATTCAGCAGCATCAGAGCCAATTAAGTGGAATTCAGATTTCCCTGAGCGAATATGAGTTTGGAAACCAGTTGTTACTTGAATTTCAACCTCATTTGTTGGTAATTTACGAACAATTTCATTGAACATACGAGCTTGTACAACAATTGATCCTGTTTCTGTTATATGAATTATTTGTTGGCCATCTTCTTCAACTGGAATAAATGTTTGAATTGTAATATCAGCATCACTACCTGTTAAGCGAATACCCTCATCTGTTACATCCATTTTTATCCCCGTTAAAATGGGTATAGTCGTTTTTGAACTTACAGCTTTCATGACATCATTTAAACCCTCTAATAAACGGTCACGTAAAATATCAAATTTCATTCGTTTTCCCTCACATATTTATATTATTTATTTATATAAAATAAAAAAGATATAGTAATAGGTCCTGTGGATTTGTGGATAAGTACTTCCAAGTGAATAAAATCAGTCTATCCACATGTAGATAGACTGTGTATAAGTTTGTGTTTAAATGTTTGTGTTGTCCACAACATTATTTCCCTAACATGCTTCGAATTTGTTTAATATCTTGCTGTAGCTGAACGTCATTTTTCAACATAGAAGATATTTTTTCGTGAGCATGGATAACCGTAGTATGGTCACGTCCTCCAAATTCTTCGCCAATTTTCGGCAGCGAAAAATCTGTTAATTCGCGAGATAAAAACATGGCGACTTGACGCGGGAAGGCAATTAATTTCGTACGTTTTTTCGCGGCAAAATCCTCTAAACGAATGTTAAAGTGCTCTCCTACTGCATTTTGAATGTCTAATATCGTGACAGTTCGCGGCTTTGAATTAGGGATAATATCTTTTAATGCTTCAGCAGCCAAAGTTGCATTAATATCCTTGTTAACAAGCGATGAATAGGCAACGACGCGAATAAGCGCACCTTCAAGCTCCCGGATGTTGGAGTCAATCTGGTTCGCAATATAGAGCATGACTTCATTTGGCACTTCTAGGCCATCAGCCTTTGCTTTTTTTCGAAGAATGGCGATACGAGTTTCCAAATCAGGGGGCGCAATATCTGTAATTAGTCCCCATTCGAATCGAGAACGTAAACGATCTTCCAAGGTTGGTATTTCCTTAGGAGGACGGTCACTAGAAATAACAATTTGTTTCGATTCTTCATGCAATGTATTAAAAGTATGGAAAAATTCTTCTTGAGTTGATTCTTTTCCAGCTAGAAATTGAATATCATCAATTAGCAGTACATCTACATTGCGATATTTGTTGCGGAAATCAAGTGCCTTATTATCTCGAATTGAGTTAATAAATTCATTTGTAAATTTTTCAGATGATAAATATACCACCTTTGCATTTGGATTATGTTCAAGTACATAATGACCAATCGCATGCATTAAGTGTGTTTTGCCAAGCCCTACTCCCCCATAGATAAAAAATGGGTTATAAGCCTTCGCAGGCGCTTCTGCGACAGCTAGCGAGGCAGCATGTGCAAAGCGGTTACCAGAGCCAATAACAAATGTATCAAAAGTATATTTCGGGTTTAACATACCTGGTGAAATATCATGATGATCGTCATTTTTTGCTTGGATAATCGGCGCTGGTAAATCAAAATCGTCCGAATCCTGGTTTTTTTGAACAACAAACTTAATAAGCAAGTCTTCGCCTGTAAGCTCCGTTAATATACCTGTAATCAAATGAATATAATGATTTTCAAGCCAGTCTCGAGCAAACGAATTTGGCGCAGCAATTGTCACAGTAGAACCACTACCATTGTAGGAAAGTAGTTTAGTAGACTTTAGCCACGTTTCGAAGCTTGGTTTAGAAATTTTTTGTTCAACTTGAGCCAGGACATTATTCCATAGTTCTTCTAAATGTTCCAAGCTGCTAATCTCCTTTTCAGTTCAATACAATTAAAAGCGCATTTATAGAAACGGTAAATACGTTCATTTTACAACTAGTCCACAAACTCACAAGTTGTGGATAAAAGTTAACCAAAGGCTGTGAGAAAAATTATCCACAGCATATCAACAGTTGTGGATAAAATTAAAGTTCATTTCAGTTTTCAACAAAGTGAAGCACAGATATCGTATCAGAAAAACAAAGCTATTTCAATAGTTTGTGAAACTTATCCACATACCTTTCATTTATGCACTTCCAAGTTGTCCACAAGGTCTGCTTATGTGAAAAAGGTGTAGATAAATGTTGTGGATAAAAAAATATGCAAAAAATACTATACACAACTCTGTGTAAAAAAAACAAGTACTCTGTGGATAATTTATTTTTATGTAGCAGAAGATGATTGAAATAAAAAAATAGACATAGATTTGCGGAAATATAGAAATTTATAAAATTCATTGACAAAATAACTAGTTACTTTATATAATATTCAGGTCTGTATGTTGAAAAATTCAACTCATCCAGGAGGTGTCTATATAAATGAAACGTACTTACCAACCAAAAAAACGTAAGCACAGCAAAGTTCACGGTTTCCGCGCACGTATGAGCACGAAAAACGGTCGCAAAGTTCTTGCTGCTCGCCGTCGTAAAGGAAGAAAAGTATTATCAGCATAAAATAAGTCCACTGAGACACATCAGTGGTCTTTTTTTTCTTTATTTTTGGTAAAGCTAAAAATGAGGATCAAAGGATAATTATCGAGTAGCAGGTGAAAGTAATGAAAAAACGCCAACGAGTGAAAAAAAACGATGATTTTCAAAAGGTGTTTAAAAAGGGTAAATCTTTCGCTAATCGTCAGTTTGTCGTATATTTTTTAGAAAAAGAGGGACAAGCGGAATTTCGTATAGGATTATCGGTTAGTAAAAAGCTTGGGAATGCAGTAACACGCAACCAAATCAAACGCTATATTCGACAAAGTATTCATGAATTAAAGGATGAGCTAAAGCCGAATATGGACTATGTTATTATCGCCAGACAACCGGCGGCCACGATGGATTTTCATGAAGTAAAACAAAGTTTGCAGCATGTACTACGAATCGCAAAAGTATTGAAGAAAGCCTAATATGGATGGCAACCAAAGTGGTGAGATAGAATAGTTTAGTTTCTGCGCGAAAGTGAAGCCAATACAAATACGTATAGGGGTATTTTAAAATCGGATTTTCACTGCAATATATGAATTATTAGTAACATTACTTAGCAAATATGTGCCCGTTGTTAGAATATTTAGTAGAGTGAAACGATATATGCATGATAAAATAACTGATAACTTTATTCAGTTGCAGGAAACTGTAATTGTATAAAGAAGAGAATGCATATAGTTTTAGAAAAAGTGAATAGTATTTGTAGGGGGAAAAAGGTTGAAGAAACAACTTTGGGTAATTTTGTCGCTAGCATCAGTAGCATTACTACTATCTGGTTGTACAGAATTTAATGAACCAATCTCCAAAGAAAGCACAGGCTTCTGGAATGAATTCATTGTTTGGCCTTTAGTGTCAGCGATTAAATATTTTGCTGATTTGCTCGGATCATATGCATGGGGGATCATTGTTGTAACGATTATCATTCGTTTAGCAATTCTTCCATTGATGATTAAACAAACAAAGAGCTCTAAGAAAATGCAAGAAATTCAGCCAAAATTGAAGGAATTGCAAAAGAAGTATGCTTCTAAGGATGCACAAACACAGCAACAGTATCAAAAAGAGATGATGCAACTTATGAGTGAGTCTGGTGTCAATCCACTTGCTGGATGTTTACCTGTATTCATTCAAATGCCAATTTTAATTGGTTTCTACCATGCGATTAGTCGTATGAATGCTACACCTGCTTTTGATTTAGGGAATTTCTTTATTTTCCCGTTAGCAGAAACTGCACCGGCACTAGCAATTACGGCTGGTTTAATGCAATTTATCGTTTTACGTACGGGCCCAGCAATGGATAACCCTCAAATGAAAATAATGATGTATATTATGCCATTTATGATTATTGCTTTCGGTATGGCATTACCAGCAGCATTATCACTATACTGGGTAATCGGTAACATTATTTCGATTGCTCAAAACCTGTTTATTTACAAACCTTGGGAAAAAAATAAAACACAACCTGCTCAAAATGGAGGGGCTAAAAAGTGAAACAACATACGCAAATAGGCGCAACAACACAAGAAGCGATCTCATTGGCGTTACAGAAACTTGGCAAAACCCGTGAACAAGTAGATGTTGAAGTTTTACAAGAAGGTAAAAAAGGATTTTTAGGTTTTGGTGCACGATCTGCAGAAGTTCGTGTAACAGTAAAGGAAGTACAGGTTCGATCCACAATTGAAGTAGAAGAAGCTGAACAGCAAAATACGACTCAATTTGTCGAACCAACAGTAATAGATGATGTTGAAACAATAAGTTCACAAGTTTCTGAACAACCAAGTGATATCGAAACTGTTCAACAAATCGTAGAGGAACAAAAAGAGGAAGAAGAAACCTCGATAAACCCAATTGAAGATGCAAAGACTTATTTAATAAATATTGCTGAACAATTGGGTATTCATGATCTTGAGATTGAAACGACACGTGAAGGGAAATATGTATTATTTCAACTGAAAAGCGAGAAAGCTGCACTACTTATAGGGAAACGTGGTCAAACATTAAATTCCCTACAGCAATTAACACATCTTGTGTTAAATAAAAGTGCCAAGCAGTTCTTAATGGTGAAATTAGACGTAGAAAACTATCGTGAACGTCGTCAAGAAGCTTTGGAATTACTAGCAGATCGTATGGCGGATAAAGCACTTCGCTTAAATCAGCGTGTGACATTTGAGCCAATGCAGTCGTACGAGAGAAAAATTATTCATAATCAATTGGCAAATCGCCTTGATATTGAAACATATTCAGAAGGCACGGAGCCTAATCGTTATTTAGTCATTGAACCTGTAAAGAACGGCTAAACTTCGTAAAAAACATACAGACAAAAATAAAAAGTCATTTTATCGTCATGATAAAATGACTTTTTTATGTTGTTGAAAAACTAGATGGGCAAGGGAATCTTTGTGAATTGTTGTGGTGCTTCATGATGAGGATGATTTCCGTTCAAGGTTACTCTCTTTGTCGCTGCCGCTTTGCTTTCGCGCAGAGCAAGGCTCCTCCGCTGCGCTCCGTGCAGGGTCTTGCCTGTCTCGCTTTCTCACGGGAGTCGAGTAGCCTTCCACTCCGATTCGCGATAGTGTAGAACTTTTATAAGTTTTATTATTCAATTCTAAAGTGATCACTATATCTATTCACCATAATCGAAAAGAAAAGAATTATACCTGTAACATGAATTACACAACATTTATTATTACTGCCGCTTCGATCGCTTTCGCAAAGATAAACAATGCTGAAGTTTTCGTTTTATTACTATAAATTTTGAGTGACCTGCCAGAAGATATATGCCAGGAGAAGTAGTTGATTGGAGTGGAGACTGAGCGACTCCTCGGGGATCAGCGTCACAGATGAGACCCTGGAGCGAGCAACGCGAGTGAAGCGGCTCATCGGACGCCCCCAGGAAAGCGCTCAGTCGGAACGGAAATCAACCCCTCATTTTGCCGAAAAGCATACTTTATTCATTGGTACGATATTTTAAAATCAAGTGTGAACGCTTTAGCACTTGCCGCCTTTGTCGAAATACGTGCTATAATGTAGAGCTTTCTGATTATCCACAATTGGAAATTATCCTTACTTTAGATTTTGCGGAAAATATGTTAGTCTAAGGTGTTAGTAAGTATTGGTCGGTTTTATTTATCCACATGTGGATAACATTAAGGAGGTCATTAAATGGAGTTTGATACAATTGCTGCGATATCCACACCTATGGGTGAAGGAGCTATTGCGATTGTTCGTTTAAGTGGGGACGAAGCAGTCGCGATTGCAGATAAAATATTCAGATCGCCTGGTGGTAAAAGTTTAACAACGAAGGCTTCACATACAATTCATTATGGACATTTGGTTGATCCAAAAACAAATGATGTTGTAGAGGAAGTAATGCTGTCATTAATGCGTGGGCCTAAAACATTCACTCGTGAGGATGTAATAGAAATTAACTGTCACGGGGGACTTGTTTCGGTGAACCGTGTATTAAAGCTAGCATTAACAAATGGAGCAAGACTCGCAGAGCCAGGTGAATTTACAAAACGCGCATTCTTAAATGGACGTATCGATTTATCACAGGCTGAGGCAGTGATGGATTTAATAAGAGCAAAAACTGATAGAGCGATGAATGTTGCGTTGGGACAAATGGATGGCAAATTATCGCGTTTAATTGGTGACTTACGCCAAGCATTACTAGAGACATTAGCACAAGTAGAGGTTAATATAGATTATCCGGAGTATGATGATGTAGAAGAGATGACGGTACCAGTGTTAGTAGAAAAATGTACATGGGTACGCAATGAAATTATTAAACTTTTGCAAACATCTTCTCAAGGGAAAATATTGCGAGAGGGTCTATCAACTGTTATTTTAGGCCGCCCAAACGTTGGGAAATCTTCTCTTTTGAATAGCTTAGTACAAGAGAATAAGGCTATTGTGACAGATATAGCAGGTACAACTCGTGATATTATAGAAGAGTACGTGAATGTACGTGGTGTTCCTCTTCGTTTAGTCGATACAGCTGGTATTCGAGAGACAGAGGATATCGTTGAACGAATTGGTGTTGAACGTTCACGTGAGGCGTTGCGTGGCGCAGATTTAATTTTATTTGTTTTAAACTACGCAGAGGAATTAACTGCCGAGGATGAACGTCTATTCGAAACAATTCAAGCGATGGATTACATCGTTATTGTCAATAAAACAGATCTACCGCAAAAAATAGATATAGCTCGTGTTAAGGAGTTAGCAGGCAATCATCGCGTTGTGACAACTTCTCTTTTACAGGAAGAGGGCATCGCAGAGCTAGAGGAAGCAATTGCCGCGCTATTCTTTGAAGGGCAAATTGAAGCGGGCGATTTAACATATGTTTCAAATGCAAGACATATAGCATTACTTCATCAAGCACAAGCAACGGTCGAGGATGCATTAGCTGGAGCGCAAGCTGGTGTACCTGTTGATATGGTGCAAATAGATGTTACTAGAACTTGGGAAATACTTGGGGAAATTATCGGCGACACAGTACAAGAAAGCCTAATCAATCAGTTATTTTCACAGTTCTGCTTAGGAAAATAATTTTACTAAAGAAAGGAAGATACGAGCTATGCCAACAAATTATGAGGCAGGCACGTTTGATGTTATCGTAATTGGCGCAGGTCACGCAGGTTCTGAAGCTGCACATGCTGCTGCCAAAATGGGTGCTAACACACTGATGTTAACAATCAATGTAGATATGATTGCATTTATGCCATGCAATCCTTCCATTGGTGGTCCTGCCAAAGGAATCGTAGTACGAGAAATTGACGCATTAGGTGGCGTCATGGGGAAAGTTATTGATAAAACGCATATTCAAATGCGGATGTTAAATACAGGGAAAGGCCCTGCTGTTCGTGCATTACGTGCACAAGCGGACAAAGTTTTATATCAACAAGAAATGAAACGTGTGTTGGAGGAAACTGAAAATTTAACAATTCACCAAGGAATGGTGGAAGAGCTAATAATCGAAAATGGGGAAGTAAAAGGTGTTATTACACAAATTGGTGCTATTTACCGCGCTAAAACAGTAGTTATTACAACAGGTACATTCCTTCGTGGTGAAATCATTATTGGTGACGTAAAATATTCAAGTGGTCCGAATAACCAACAACCGTCAATTCGTTTAGCTGATAACTTAAAAGAGCTTGGTTTTGACCTTGTGCGTTTTAAAACAGGTACACCACCACGAGTGAATAGCCGAACAATTGATTATGATAAAACAGAGATTCAACCAGGAGATGATGTTCCACGTGCATTCAGCTTTGAAACAACTGAATTCATCATGGATCAGCTACCTTGCTGGTTAACTTATACAAGCCTAGAAACACATGAAATTATCGAGGAGAACTTACATCTTTCACCGATGTATTCTGGGATGATTAAAGGTACAGGTCCACGTTATTGCCCTTCTATTGAAGACAAGGTTGTGCGATTTAACGATAAACCGCGCCACCAAATCTTCCTAGAGCCAGAAGGTCGCAATACACGTGAAGTATATGTACAAGGTTTATCAACTAGCTTACCAGAGCATGTGCAAACACGTTTATTAAAATCAATTCCAGGCTTAGAAAAAGCAGAAATGATGCGTGCTGGCTATGCAATTGAGTACGATGCAATTGTGCCAACACAATTGTGGCCAACTTTAGAAACAAAACGTATTAAAGGTTTATATACAGCTGGTCAAATTAATGGAACATCAGGTTACGAGGAAGCGGCTGCTCAAGGCTTAATGGCTGGGATCAATGCTGCTGCTAATGTGCTTGGTAAACAGGAATTAATTTTAAGCCGCTCAGATGCTTATATTGGCGTATTAATTGATGATTTAGTAACGAAAGGAACAAATGAACCGTATCGCTTATTAACATCTCGTGCCGAATATCGTTTACTACTTCGTCATGATAACGCTGATTTACGTTTGGTAGAGCTAGGTTATAATATAGGAATGATTACTGAAGGAAGATATGCAGCATTCAATGAGAAAAAAGAGCTGATTGAAAACGAAATTGCACGTCTCCGTGAAGTGATTATTAAACCAAATGAAGCAACACAAGCTACTATTCGCTCTGTAGGTGGTAGTGAGCTAAAAGATGGTATCCGTGGAGCGGATTTATTAAAACGTACAGAAATGCATTATGAGTTAATTTCTTCGTTAATTCCAGCAGACATAGAGTTTTCGGATGAAGTAAAGGAACAAATTGAAATTCAGCTTAAGTATGAAGGTTATATTGAAAAAGCATTGCAACAAGTTGAGAAGCTTCATAAAATGGAAAATAAAAAAATCCCTGAAAATATTGATTATGACGCTATTTCAGGTTTAGCAACAGAAGCTAGACAAAAATTAAAACAAGTTACACCACTTTCCATTGCCCAAGCATCGCGAATCTCTGGTGTAAACCCAGCAGATATTTCAATATTACTTGTTTATATTGAGCAAGGTAAAATTGCACGTGTCAGCGGCGAATAATTAACAACAGTAAAGTGAATAAGAGGCGGGCATACCTTTGTGCCCGCTTCCTATTTTTAAGGCTAGTCTTATTTTTATATAGTTGATTGGTAAATGTGAACGAGTATGCTTACAAATCAAAAATAGGGATAGTAAAGCCAGTTAGAAAAAGGAGACTTTACATGAACGAACAACAATTTATCGAGGCTCTGAAGGAAAAGGGCATTGAACTTTCTGAAAAGCAGATTGCTCAATTCAAAAAATACTTTGAGTTACTTGTTGAGTGGAATGAAAAGATGAACTTAACTGCTATTACAGATTTAGAAGGAGTTTATTTAAAGCACTTTTATGATTCGATTAGTGCCTCTTTTTATTTTGATTTTTCAAAAGTGACGACAGTTTGTGATGTTGGAGCAGGTGCTGGTTTCCCAAGTATTCCGATTAAAATCTGCTTCCCACATTTACATGTAACAATTGTCGATTCATTAAATAAAAGAATTACATTTTTAAATCATTTAAGTGATGAGTTACAATTAGATAATATGAATTTCGTACATGCCCGTGCAGAGGAATTTGCACAAAATGCGAAATATCGTGAGCAGTTTGATGTTGTAACAGCTCGTGCGGTAGCCCGATTATCGGTCTTATCGGAGTTATGTGTACCACTAGCGAAGCAAGGTGGCTATTTTGTTGCTTTAAAAGCGGCAGCTGGTGCGGAAGAATTAAAAGATGCAAAAAAAGCATTGGCCACATTAGGGGTTGCGCTAAAAGAAGAATTTTCTTTCCTACTACCTGTTGAAGAAAGTGACCGCATGTTATATATCTTTGATAAAATAAAAGGAACACCGAAAAAATACCCGCGAAAACCAGGTGTACCAAATAAAACACCAATTCAATAATTAGTGTTTCATGTGAAACTTCTCAAAGTAGAAAATATTTTTTCTATTTTGAGCATACATACTAGTTATGGATGGTTAAAGCAAATGACATCTACGAACTATATACATTTTAAGAAATATAATAAATAATAATAGAATGAAACAGAGCAAGATAGTTACTTAAAGGTGGTGCCACTTGGATGAAAAGTCCTTTTTCACGTTTTTTTGGAGGCGGTAATAAAACTGAGCCTATTGTGAAAAATGAAGTAGAACAAGCAGAGACGGTTCATGCAGCAGAAGAAGTTATAAAGCTGCCTATTGATCAAATTGTACCTAACCGTTTTCAGCCACGTACTATTTTTGATGATGAAAAAATTGAAGAATTATCAAGAACCATTCATACGCATGGTGTAATTCAGCCAATTGTTGTACGTAAAACAGCGGAAAATCAATATGAAATCATTGCTGGTGAGCGTCGCTATCGAGCAATGAAAAAGCTACAATGGACAGAAGTTCCGGCAATTATAAGAAATTTAACTGATAAGGAAACAGCCTCTATCGCGTTAATCGAGAACCTACAGCGTGAGGAATTAACAGCAATTGAAGAAGCTGTTGCCTATCAAAAATTATTAGAGCTTCATGAGCTGACACAAGAAGCTCTGGCCCAACGACTTGGAAAAGGACAATCCACGGTAGCCAATAAATTACGTTTACTAAAGCTTCCTGAAGAAGTGCAGCAAGTTATTTTGAAGCGTGAAATCTCTGAACGCCATGCACGTGCATTAATTGCAATTAAAGATCGGTCATTACAGCTAGAAGTTTTACAACAAACGATTGAAAATGATTGGAATGTTCGCCAATTAGAAGAACAGATTTATGCTTTACTACATCCGGAGGCAGTAGCTCAAGAAGAAGCGGAGCCAAAGAAAGTAAAGCCGAAACGTAAGGCCATTAGTAAAGACGTACGCATTGCTTTAAATACGATTAAACAATCATTATCTATGGTAACAAAGAGCGGTATAACAGTTAAGACTGAAGAAGAAGACACAGAGGAATATTATCAAATTACAGTGAAAATACCTAAAAAGAAAAAGTCTTAAGTAATGATTAAAGTTATATTGGAAAAATAAAGAATTGGCTTTTATAGCATCATCAAAGTTGCGGATGATATTTCTATAAGTGATTGGAGTGAGGATAAACCCACCAGGAAAGTCTTCAGTCTGAACGAAAATCAACCCCGCGATATAATGATGAACTACTTTTATAGTTCTGTACGGAGGAGGCATCTCAGTAATAATTCTGGGAGATGTCTCCTTTTTTGCATATATTCTTAATATTTTATACAACTATTTTCTGTTTTTTTGATAGAATGAAAGTAAGATAGAGGTTTTTAACTTCTTTCAGCAGAAGTTTCTCACCTCTATAAGCGGTAAGATAAAGCGGGTTTAAGTTACTTTTCAGCGGGTGCCCAAACATCCGCTGATAGAAGTTAAAGCCTCCGGACACAATTATGCCGAGGCATAATTGATCAGTGATTTTACAAATGATTTATCAAAGTGAACCTTTGATAGATGAAAGCAGGTGCTTTTAAATGGGTAGAATTATAGCAATCGCCAATCAAAAGGGTGGCGTAGGAAAAACAACGACATCGGTCAATTTGAGCGCTTGTCTAGCATACTTAGGGAAGAAAGTGCTCTTAATTGATACTGATCCACAAGGCAATACAACAAGTGGACTTGGTGTTAATAAAGGAGAACTTCAAGGCTGTATTTATGATGTATTAATTGATGATGAAAACGTTGAAAATGTCATTCAACAAACAAATGTCGAAAACTTAGCAATTGTTCCAGCAACCATTTCACTAGCAGGAGCAGAAATTGAATTAGTTTCGACAATTTCCAGAGAAGTACGTTTAAAGCACGCACTTCAAGATGTAAAAGAAGACTATGATTATATTATTATTGATTGTCCGCCTTCGTTAGGGCTACTAACAATTAATGCTTTAACTGCTTCGGATGCGCTTATTATTCCCGTACAATGCGAATATTACGCATTAGAGGGGTTAAGTCAGTTGTTATCAACTGTTCGTTTAGTGCAAAAACATTTAAATCAGCAATTATACATTGATGGTGTATTGTTAACGATGCTTGATGCACGAACAAACTTAGGCTTACAAGTAATTGATGAAGTGAAAAAGTATTTTCAAGATAAAGTATACAAAACAATTATTCCTCGTAATGTGCGATTAAGTGAGGCTCCAAGTCATGGGCAGCCAATTATCATTTATGATGCAAAATCAAGAGGTGCAGAAGTGTATTTAGAGATGGCGAGGGAAGTGATTAAAAATGGCTAAAGGTCTAGGAAGAGGCATAGGTGCATTATTTCCTGGAGAGTCTATAGAACAAAGTGGGCAAGTGGAAGAAATACAATTAGAGCTTATCATCGCAAACCCATTTCAGCCTCGTAAAATTTTTGATGAAGAAACTTTACAAGAATTAGCTGACTCTATACAGGAACATGGTATTTTACAGCCAATTGCTGTACGTAAAAAAGGACGTAAATATGAAATCGTTGCCGGAGAACGCCGATATAGAGCGACTCAATTAGCAGGCTTAGAGGTTATTCCAGCTATTATAAAAGAGCTATCAGATGCGCAAATGATGGAACTAGCTATTTTAGAAAATCTACAGCGTGAAGATTTGACAGTTATTGAAGAGGCTGAGGCCTATCAAAGCTTAATGGAAAGCTTACATTTAACGCAAGAGGAGCTATCCAAAAGATTAGGGAAAAGTAGACCGCATATTGCCAATCATGTTCGTTTACTTGCATTACCAGAGGATGTTCGTGAGTTTATGAATGATGGAACATTATCGATGGGGCAAGGACGAGCATTACTTGGATTGAAAAATAAAAGAAGAATATCAGAAGTGGCAAATAAGGTCATCAAACAAGGTTTAAACGTACGGCAAGTTGAAATGTTAGTACACAATTTGAATGAAGAAGTTTCACGTGAAACAACTCAACAAAAGAAAAAAGATATATTCGTGGCAGCAAAGGAATCACAGTTACGTGATTACTTTGGAACAAATGTACAAATTAGAAAATCTAATAATAAAGGGAAAATTGAAATTGAATTTTACTCTGAAGATGATTTAGAACGTATTTTAGAAATATTAAATTTACAGGAAGAAGAATAAGAGATATATCAATAACGTGATCAGAGCGCCGAACTACAAGGCGCTCTCTATTTTTCTAGAGAGAAGGAAGGTTGGGACGTGGTATTACTAGGGGCATTAATTAACGCTTTGCTTATTATGATAGGTGCATTAGTAGGACGTATTTTTAAAAATATTCCTGAATCGATGAAATCTACTGTATTATCGATTATTGGATTAGCAGTTTCACTTTTAGGGATTAAAATGGGCTTTGAAAGTGATAATTTTATTATTTTAATGATTAGTTTAGTGGTAGGTACAGTAATTGGTGAGTGGTTAGATTTAGATAAGCAAATGAATAGACTTGGGAAATGGGTAGAATCTTTATTTAGTAAAAATCGAACTGATAATAATCAAATTGGCATAGCAGAAGGTTTTGTAACGGCATCTTTAATATTTGTAGTTGGCTCTATGGGCGTCATTGGTGCACTCGATAGTGGTCTGCGTAACGATCATAATATACTTATTACGAAAGGATTAATCGATGGATTTATATCGATAATCTTAACATCTACATTAGGTATTGGCGTGCTATTATCTGCAGTACCTGTATTCGTTTATCAAGGATTAATTGCACTTTTTGCAGGTGTTATTAGCTCTTTTATACCAGATGCTGCACTACAAATGTTTATTCAAGAAATGACTGCTGTAGGTGGTGTTATGATTTTTGCCATTGGTTTAAATATAGCAGGCTTAACTAAGATCAAAGCTGCTAACTTGTTGCCAGGTCTCATCATTGTTGGTATTGTGGTTGCTATCTTCTATATTTTTTAGTGAGTAACGATGTGTAGCGAGCAATAGAGCTCTTGAAAGTTTTTCCGCCATTGCATAAGAAATATGAAGTCTTGTATTTTGTAAAACAAGCATTTCCATAAAGCCTCCAACATTGACTATTCCTTTAATGGAAATATCGCCGATGGGAGGTAATTGTTTTTTGACAGCTTTCCCCGGAAAAATAGGTCCATTCTGTACAGAAATATGTCCAACGTTTTGTTCACTTCCAAGACATGCATCAATCGCAATAATGAATGGTTTTATAGTATGATTGTGTAGCTGTTGCATAGTAGTGTCTAAATTAAGAGCATGCAAAGGATTGTCTAAAGAGCCTACAATTTCATATGGAAAACTAACAGACTTTTTTAGGAAGCTACCTGTTAATGGTCCAAGTGTATCACCCGTACAACGGTCACTTCCAATACAACAGAAAATAAGGCGTTCATGATGAAAGGGTATATGTTCTAAAAATAATGTACTCAACTGCCAAACGATATTTTTACTTTCATGATGAAGAGAATAAGGAAGTAATAATTTTGGTATAGTATTCATAAAAAAACTCACTTTCCTTTTTATTTGTAAGAAGTGCTCGATTTTTATGCAGTATACGCAAATTTTTAGCAAGTTATTCAAGAGGTGGTAATAATGGATTGGTTTAGTGAAAAGTTATATAAGAACTTTTGGGACAAGCTGATGTCAGAGAAGCTTTGGGAAACTATAATAACGGCTTCAATTAAGATAACGGTTATTTTATTAGCGTCGTGGCTAGCTGTACGATTAGGTAAAAAATTTATTAAAAAAGTGTTTTTAATGCGTATGAGTTCACCATTAAATCACTCAGAACGTCGACAAAAAACGATTTCAAGACTGTTACAAAGTGTCATTTCCTATGCCGTTTATTTTTCGGCAATCGTAGCTATTCTCTCTATTTTAGAGATTAAGATAGCGGGATTATTAGCTGGAGCAGGGATTGTCGGCTTAGCAATTGGTTTTGGTGCGCAAAGTTTAGTAAAAGACGTCATTACTGGATTCTTTATTATTTTTGAAGACCAATTTGGTGTTGGCGATTATATAAAAATAAATGCTGCTGAAGGAACTGTTGTAGAAATCGGTTTACGTACAACAAAGATTAATGGTTCTACAGGAGAGCAGTTTATTATTCCGAATGGTTCGATAGGTGAGGTTGTCAATTACTCTGTTAACAACTCAAAAATTTATATAGATTTACAAATGACGACCGATGCCAATTTCGAAAAAGCTGAATCTATTATTAAAAAGTATTTAAATACTTTACCTGACCTTCATAAGGAACTTGTAGCAGTACCTGTCTTTTTAGGTGTACAAAATGTTAAGGGGACAGAGGTAACGATTCGTATAGCCGCAGAAACATTACCACAGCAACAACATGGAGTGGCTCGTACGATTCGTCGTGATGTTACAAAACTCTTTGAAGAAAATAATATACCAATGGCTCAACCAAAAATGATGTTCTATGGTGTTAATGAAGAAGGGAGAAGTGAGTAATATGGAAGCAAAGAAATTTGGTTTAAACGATATTGTTGAAATGAAAAAGCAGCACCCATGCGGTACAAATGAATGGAAAATTATTCGGATGGGGGCGGATGTACGCATTAAATGTGAAGGCTGTCAGCATAGTGTCATGATTCCGCGCCGTGAATTTGAGAAAAAAATGAAAAAGGTTATCATTTCGGCTAGCGAGGACTAGTTTTTATCTTCAATCAGTAAGTGTTCTGAACCCACTGATTGACGATGCCATGGATTTTGAAAGGAAAAAATTGTACGGTTACAATTCAAATTCCGGACGCAATTATGCCAAGACGAAATGGATGTGTATTAGACTTTTTAGAAGTGAATCAATATAATAGATAGGGTTATACAGTGATGAATCAGTGAGGATTTCTGTAACCTCACAGTATCCGTTATTAAGAGCAAATTTGAACAGATCATAGAAAGGTTGTGTCCATACATGGCATTAACAGCTGGAATCGTTGGTTTACCTAACGTTGGAAAATCAACATTATTTAACGCAATTACAAAAGCGGGCGCATTGGCTGCAAACTATCCATTCGCAACAATCGATCCGAACGTCGGTATTGTTGAAGTACCAGATGCACGTTTAGATAAATTAACAGAATTAGTAACACCTAAAAAAACAGTCCCAACAGCATTTGAGTTTACAGATATTGCAGGGATCGTAAAAGGCGCTTCAAAGGGTGAAGGATTAGGGAACAAATTCCTTGCTCATATTCGTGAAGTAGATGCAATTTGCCAAGTTGTACGTTGTTTTGTTGATGAAAATATTACGCACGTATCAGGTGGAGTAGATCCAATTGACGATATTGAAGTCATTAATTTAGAGCTTGCACTTGCTGATTTAGAATCTGTTGATAAGCGATTACAACGTGTTAGCAAAATGGCAAAGCAAAAAGACAAAGAAGCCATGATCGAAGAACCAATTCTTGTGAAAGTTAAAGAACAATTAGAAAACGGCCGACCAGCACGCGCTGCAGAGCTTTCAGAAGACGAGCTAAAGGTTATTAAAGGACTTCATCTGTTAACAATTAAACCTATGCTTTATGTAGCAAACGTTTCAGAAGATGAAGTAGCTGATGCAGATAATAACGAATATGTGCAAAAGGTACGTGAGTATGCGGCTGCAGAAGGAGCTCAAGTTATCACAATTTGTGCAAAAATTGAGGAAGAAATTTCTGAGCTTGATGATGAAGAAAAATCAATGTTCTTAGAAGAACTAGGCATTAAAGAATCTGGTTTAGACCAGTTAATCCGTACTTCATATGATTTACTAGGGCTAGCAACTTATTTCACTGCTGGGGTACAAGAGGTACGTGCATGGACGTTCCGTAAAGGTATGAAGGCACCACAATGTGCAGGAATCATTCATACAGACTTTGAACGTGGATTTATTCGTGCAGAAACAGTTGCTTTCGAAGATTTAGTAGAAGCTGGTTCTCAACCTGCTGCTAAAGAAGCCGGGAAAGTACGTCTTGAAGGTAAAGAGTATGTGGTACAAGACGGCGATATTATGTTATTCCGTTTCAATGTATAAAAAACAAACAGGGGGCAATCTTTCAAAAGATTGTCTTTTTTTGTACATAATTTTATCTGAATTTTCAATCAGGAGGGACAGTATGAACATTTTACAAATAAAAGATCGTGGTTTAGAAATAGAGGAGTTAGGTAAATTACCAGAAGACATATTAGATCTTATTTATGAGCATCAATTGTTTAAGCTATTTACCGCAAAGGAATTAGGCGGTAAAGATTTAGATCTACTAGAGGGCATTAAAGTATTTCAGCAGATGTCTGCACTTGATGGTAACTTTGGCTGGCTTGTCACAATAGGAACAGGAGGTAACGTGTTTATTCCAACATTGAACAAAGAGGTTGTTGAAAAAATGTTTTCACCAAGAAATGCAGTCATAGCAGGCAGTGGCTATCCTACTGGCGTAGCAGAAAAAATCGATGGGGGCTATCGTGTTACTGGTCAATGGAAGTATTGTAGTGGCTCAAATTATGCTACAACTTTTACGATGAATTGCGTTGTCGAGGATGAAGGAAATAGGACAGATGAAATAATTAGTTGCTCAGTATATCGTGATCAAGTAGAGATTCTTAATGATTGGCGAGCAATGGGCTTAAAAGCGACAGCTAGTCATACGATCCGTGTGCAAAATGTTTGGGTACCACAAGAGGAAACATTCCAATTGGGTATAATTAAAAACAATTTTGGAAGCACGGTACATAGTTTTCCGTTTGGAGCATTTGCAGAAGCCTCATTTCTAAGTGTTTGTCTTGGGATAACAGAAAATTTCTTAGAAGAGTCGTCTATTTTAGTAAAGCAAAGAAAGCATGATCCAAGCCGTACCGAACGTATGGGTGCAACACAATTTTTATTGATGCAGCAACAGAAGAACTTTAAACAGCTTGAAGAACGATATTATTTACTGTTGAACGAATACTGGCAAAAACATAAAGAAGGTCATGAGTTGACTGAAGAACAACTCCAACAATTTTCAAGAATAAGTAAAGATACTGCAGCGGCTTGTGTAGACATTGCCAATAGCTTAATACGTAGACTTGGCATGGATGCAATTACGGAGACATCCTCCATTAATCGTATTTGGAGAAATTTATATACAGCAGCACAGCATAGTTTTTTAACGCCATAAATAAAAATAGAACCTGCTTGGGGACAAGCAGATTCTATTTGTAACGTGACGCTCAGCAAAGTTATTTCTTTTCCTCGGGCAAATATACATAAAGCTTAGGTAAATGAGGATCATCTTGTATGAATGCATTTTTTGGGTATTTTCGTAATGCTGTATACATGGAAAAATCACCAACTGCTCCAGCGATTAAAAAAGCACCTACTAATACTAAAACAGTACTGTTAAAGTAGAAACCAGCAATTGTCGGGAGAACACCAGTTGTCCAAAATGGAAGTAATAAAGCTTTTTTCATTGCATGATTCGGTAACGGTTGTTCAGTTGTTGCGTACGCTATGCCAAGCTCTAAATTCAGGCCATATTTTAACGATTTAAAGGGGACGCCTCCAAAGACCATAAAGCCAATTAAATGAAAGGCTTCATGTAAGACAATGAAAATAATATACAGAATAACAAAAAGGAAAGATCCAAGTATCATATTCCAAAATGAAAAATCAAAATCTTTAAAGCAAATAGCTTGAATAGCTACAAATAATATGACAAGACCACTTGTGACAACAATATTATCCATCATTAGTTTTTTTATATCCAACTCTATTACAATAGGTTCTTGATCTGGTAGCATGAAGATCCTCCTCTCATTCATGAATTAAGTTCATTATATAGAAAGAATTGTTTGGTTGCGACTTGAAAGACATGTATCTATATGTTACAATTCATTGATGTGAGTAATAATTATTACTTGCTCCTTGCTCCCTGTATACAGGAGAGCCTAAGTCCATAAGGAGGTGTAAACAGATGAGAAAATACGAATTAATGTACATCGTACGTCCGAACATTGAAGACGAAGCGAAGAAAGCTTTAGTTGAACGTTTCAACGAAATCTTAACTTCTAACGGTGCAGAAGTCATCGAATCAAAAGAGTGGGGCAAACGCCGCTTAGCTTATGAAATTCAAGACTTCCGCGAAGGTTTCTACCAAATCGTGAAAGTAAACGCTACTTCAGAAGCAATTAACGAATACACACGTCTTGCTAACATTAGCGAAGATATCATTCGTCACATTGCGGTTCGCCAAGAAGCATAATCATTTAACAAAATGCTGAAAAGGAGGTTGCATTTCTGATGATAAACCGTGTCGTATTAGTTGGAAGACTAACAAAAGATCCTGAGCTACGCTATACGCCTAATGGTGTTGCGTCTACAAGATTTACAGTTGCTGTGAATCGAACATTCTCAAACCAACAAGGTGAACGCGAAGCTGATTTCATTAGCTGTGTTGCTTGGCGCAAACAGGCTGAAAACTTAGCGAACTTCATGCGAAAAGGAAGTTTGATTGGAGTAGAAGGTCGCATTCAAACAGGCAGCTATGAAGGACAAGATGGTAAACGAGTATACACAACAGATGTAGTGGCTGATAGCGTACAGTTTTTAGAGCCTCGTAATACTAGCGGTGCTCCTGCTCCTCAATATGGTGGGCAGAATACTTACGGTAATAATCAACCGTCATATGGCGGTGGACAACCACAGCAACAGTTTGGTGGTGCTATGCCAGGGCAGGGTTCATTTGGCGGCGATGCTTATCAGCAAAATCAACCACCTATGAATCAGCCGAATTATACACGTGTAGATGAGGATCCATTTGCTAATAGCAAAGGACCGATAGAAGTATCTGAGGATGACTTACCATTCTAATACTTCTAAAATAAAAAATGATAAGGAGGAGACATACTATGGCACCACGTCGCGGAGGCCGCAAACGCCGTAAAGTTTGCTACTTCACTGCTAATAACATTACGCATATCGACTATAAAGATGTGGATTTACTTAAAAAATTCATCTCTGAGCGCGGTAAAATTTTACCACGTCGCGTAACTGGCACTAGCGCTAAGTACCAACGTAAATTAACTTCAGCTATCAAAGTTTCTCGTATCATGGGATTACTTCCATTCGTAGCAGAAGACAAATAAGATAATAAAGGCACAACGAGGTTTAATTAACTTTAGTTGTGCTTTTTTATTTATAAAACTGGAGTTGCTGATCTTGTCATCGCAATACTATAGTAATGATCTTTACTTAAGTAATTGCTCTATATATTACCATTTGCTATTATCATAAGAATTTATTACACTCTTAACAGACATGAATAAAGAAAAGATGAAATTTTAGAGATTGAGAAACAATCGACTAAGTAACATTTTTAAAAACAAACGGCTTATAATCATTTCGATTAAAAGCCTTTTTTCATGCAGTAGTAACGGTCGTATGCATCGTTGAAAAATTTCAACAATATATATAAGAACATAAATAATGAATTTGTTATGACTTTTCGGTAAAAAATCTTCTATATAGTTATGTATTTCACGCTTTAGTCATTGGTTCTACAAAATTAATGGCAAAGCATTCAGTTGTTCTTAGCGTTTTTTGTTCAATAACCTAAAAAAATGGTACAATAAAGGTCAGTAAGATTGACTGAAAAAAGGAAGGTTTTCAATGCCGAATAATCAAACAAAGGCGCTTTTACATGGCTCAATGATGGTCGCAATCTTTACGCTTCTTATGCTTATTTCTGCATATGTACCATTCATTCGTATAGTAAGTCTAATATTTGCCCCATTACCAATTGCTTGGTATAGCGCAAATTATAAGCGTTCATCATCAGTATTTGTAGCAGTAGTAGGCTGTATTTTAACCACTCTAACAACTGGCTTAATTATGTTACCATTTGCCTTTGTATTGGCATTACTTGGTGTCGTAATAGGAAATGCAATTAATCAAAAGAAGAGCAAACTTTACCTATTCATGTCATCTGGGGTTGCTGTTCTTCTGTCAATGACAATTGTCTATGTAGCCTATGTTCAATTTTCTGGTATCAATATGATTAACATAAGCATGGAGTTGTTCCGTGAAAGTTATGAGCAATCAAATGAACTGACAAAAACTATGACAGGTCAAGAAGCGTTTCAGCCAGAGCTAATTGAGGCTCTGTTAAAAACAGTTGAACTGACAATACCTGCAATAGTAACACTCTCTGCATTTATGACAGCATTTATTGTCATGACATTCAATTTACCTGTATTAAAACGTCTTGGTTTAGACGTACCGAAATTTCCACCGTTCCAACATATGCGTCTACCACGATCTATTTTATGGTATTACATGATTGTTTTATGCATTAACTTATTTATGCGTCCAGAAGCTGGATCTACATTAGATGTTATTGTTTTAAATGTTTCTTATGTTTTATGGATGTTATTAATCCTGCAGGGGATTTCCTTTATACATTATCTTATTTCTAAAAAGGGAATGCCGAATGCTGTAAAATGGATAGCTACTTTGTTAGCCTTACCACTATCATCCTTTATGATATTGCTAGGCATCGTAGATTTAGGTTTCGACGTACGTTCACTTGTGAAGGGAAAAACTAAAGAATAAGGGGCTGATGTAATGGGGACTTTTAGAAAACGACCAATCCGCTATCCGCTTTTTGTTCTTTCCATTTTTGGCATTGTGACGTTCGTGCTTCTATGTATTTGGAATATCGGGATAGGTGTCGGTTATGGAGTAGGTTTTGTACTATTAATGGTCTATACGTGGAAGGTAGAAAAGATTACCTTTGATGAAACAGAAAGGCATATTGAATCCATTTCTTTCCGCATGAAAAAAGTAGGGGAAGAGGCATTGCTTGAAATGCCAATTGGGATTTTACTTGTCAATGATCAATATGAAATAGAATGGTCGAATCCATATATGCAAGGCGTTTTAAATATGGAGAATTTAGTAGGTGAAGGAATCGTTAATATATCTGACGACATTTACGTGCTAATGAAAAGCGAAGAGACAAACGAAGATACGATTACGCTCCGTGATCGTAAATATCGAGTTTATTATAAAAAAGAAGAGAATTTACTCTATTTCTTTGACATAACGGAGCAGATAGCTATTGAAAAACAATACTATGCAGATCGTACAGTTATCGCCATTTTATTTGTTGATAATTATGACGAAATTACGCAAGCAATGGATGACCAGCCACGTAGTTTAACAAATACGATGGTGACATCAATTGTTAATGATTGGGCGGCTGAACAAGGGATATTTGTCAAACGAATATCATCCGATCGTTTTTTAGCTGTATTAAACGAATCCATTTTAATGGAGCTTGAGAAGAAAAAATTTGCCATTTTAGATACAATTCGAGAAAAAACAGCGCAAAAAAATATGTCATTAACATTAAGTATTGGTGTTGGCGCAGGATCATCTTCATTAGTAGAGCTTGGTGAACTAGCACAATCAAGTTTAGATCTTGTTTTAGGGCGTGGTGGTGATCAGGTTGCCATCAAGCAACCTACAGGAAAACTGAAATTCTATGGTGGGAAAACGAACCCTGTTGAGAAACGTACACGCGTTAGAGCACGTGTTATTTCTCATGCACTACGTGATTTAATTCAGGATAGTGACCAAGTATTTGTTATGGGACATAAAAACCCTGATATGGACTCTATTGGTGCCTCTGTTGGTGTACGTAAAATGGCACAGATGAATGATGTGAAGGGCTATGTGATCGTGAATTTCGAGGAATTAAACGGAAGTGTAACACGTTTAATGAATGAAATAGAGAGTAAATCGGATTTCTATGAAAATTTCCTAACGCCAGAGGAAGCTGCGGCAAGAATGACAGAAAAATCTTTGCTCGTTATAGTTGATACGCATAAACCAGATTTAGTCATCGACTCACAGCTATTGAAGCTGGCAGAAAAAGTTGTGGTGATTGATCACCATCGTCGTAGTGAGGATTTTATAGAAAATCCAACGCTTGTTTATATGGAGCCATATGCATCGTCCACAGCTGAGCTTATAACAGAGTTACTTGAGTACCAACCAAAACGTGCGAAGATTAATATGCTAGAGGCTACGGCATTGCTGGCAGGAATTATAGTCGATACGAAAAGTTTTACACTGCGCACAGGAGCCCGTACGTTTGAAGCGGCTTCTTATTTACGGACAAATGGTGCCGATACAGTGCTAGTACAGCGATTATTAAAAGAAGATGTCGATACGTATATTGAGCGTTCTAAAATAGTGCAAACGGTTAAGTTCGTGAAGCCGGGTATTGCTATTGCTGTTGGTGAGGAAGCGAAAGTGTATGATTCTGTACTAATTGCGCAAACAGCAGACATTTTACTAACAATGAAGGATGTTGGTGCTTCCTTTGTCATTGCACATCGTTCAGATGGCAAAATCGGCATAAGTGCAAGATCGCTTGGCGAAGTAAACGTGCAGCTTGTTATGGAAAAGTTAGGCGGCGGTGGGCATTTAACGAATGCAGCTTGCCAAGTCGAAGCAAATTCCATTGATGGAGTAAGAAAATATTTAGAAGAGGCCATAAATGAGGTACTCGAAGGGAGTTCTGAATCATGAAAGTAGTATTTTTAAAAGATGTTAAAGGAAAAGGGAAAAAAGGGGAAATAAAAAATGTAGCGGACGGCTATGCACAAAATTTCTTGATTAAAAATGGCTATGCTGCTGAAGCAAATGCACAAGCATTAAGTCAATTAGATGGTCAAAAGAAATTAGAAGCTAAAAACGCCGCTGCAGAATTAGCAGAAGCGAAAGCGTTAAAAGAAAAATTAGAAGCTTTAACAGTAGAATTAAAAGCAAAATCAGGTGAAGGTGGTCGCCTATTTGGTTCAGTATCTACAAAGCAAATTGCTGATGCGCTTCAAAAAAAGCATGGTATAAAAATTGATAAACGTAAAATGACTTTAAGTGATGGAATTCGTGCGCTAGGCTTTACAAATGTACCTGTAAAACTACATCATGAAGTATCTGCAACATTAAAAGTTCATGTAACGGAAGAGTAAGGGGCGACGAACCATGAACGAACCGATGATGGACCGCGTCCCACCGCATAACCGGGAAGCGGAGCAATCGGTTATCGGTGCAATTTTCCTCGATCCTCAATCGTTAATCACAGCATCTGAAATTTTACTAGCAGATGATTTTTATCATAATGCACATAAGACAATTTTTGAAACGATGCTACGTTTAAGTGATCAAGGAAAAGCGATAGATGTTGTAACAGTTACGGAAGAATTATCAGCTAAAAAGGAAATTGAGGATGTTGGCGGGCTATCTTATTTACTAGAGCTCGCCAATGCTGTGCCTACAGCTGCTAACGTCGCACACTATGCGAAAATTGTCGAAGAAAAGGCACTATTACGTCGTTTAATTCGTGTAGCTACTAAAATAGTAGAAGATGGCTATACTCGTGAGGATGAGGTAGAGGCATTACTAGGTGAAGCAGAGAAGAAAATGATGGAGGTAGCCAATCGTAAAAATGCGGGGGACTTTAAGCATGTAAAAGACGTATTGGTGGAAACCTTTGATAACATCGAAAAGCTTCAATCACAAAAAGGTGATGTTACAGGTATCCCGACAGGCTTCCGTGATTTAGACAATATAACAGCTGGCTTCCAGCGCAACGATTTAATTATTGTAGCGGCACGTCCTTCTGTAGGGAAAACGGCCTTTGCATTGAATGTCGCACAAAGTGTTGCCGTTCAAGCACGTGAAAACGTTGCGATCTTCTCGCTAGAGATGGGTGCTGAGCAGCTAGTTATGCGTATGCTTTGTGCGGAGGGGAATATAGATGCACAAGTTTTACGTACAGGTGCTTTAACAACGGAAGATTGGGGTAAACTAACTATGGCAATGGGAAGTTTATCGAATTCCGGAATTTTTATTGATGATACACCAGGTGTACGTATCAATGAAATTCGAGCAAAATGTCGACGTTTAGCACAGGAGCATGGCCTCGGTATGATTTTGATCGATTATTTACAGCTTATTCAAGGTAGTGGTAAGCCAGGTGAGAACCGTCAGCAAGAGGTATCTGAGATTTCACGTTCTTTAAAAGGTTTAGCGCGTGAGTTAAAGGTTCCGGTCATTGCATTATCACAGTTATCTCGTGGCGTTGAGCAACGTCAAGATAAGCGACCTATGATGAGTGACTTACGTGAATCGGGAAGTATTGAGCAAGATGCTGATATTGTTGCCTTCTTATATCGTGATGATTATTACGATAAAGAGTCCGAGAGTAAAAATATGATTGAAATTATTATTGCTAAACAGCGTAACGGTCCAACGGGTACAGTTACACTTGCTTTTAAAAAAGAATTCAATAAATTCATTAATGTGGATTGGTCGCAAATGCCACCACCACCTCCACGTGAGTAATATTTATCTTCATTCATAAGAAAAATTTCCTTCTTTTAGAGGAACTCAACGTTGGACATTACACCAAGACGGAATTAATCTGAATGTTCGATAATATTCATACCATTCTGTTATTAAACACGAACGTTGAATCATATTTTTTGATTTTATGTTCGTGTTTTTAAGTATTTTTGTTGACTAGGCGTTTCTATCATTGATACAATAATTAACGGCTTAAAAATTGAGATACAAATGGTATCTAACGGAGGTGCTGACTATGACATCAGTTGTAGTTGTAGGAACACAGTGGGGAGACGAAGGAAAAGGTAAAATTACAGATTTCCTTTCACAAAAAGCTGATGCAATCGCTCGTTTTGCAGGTGGCGATAATGCAGGACATACAATTAAATTTGATGGTGAAACTTATAAGTTACACTTAATTCCATCAGGTATTTTCTATAAAGAGAAAACTTCAGTAATCGGAAATGGTTTGGTTGTTAATCCAAAGTCATTAGTTACTGAGCTTAGAGGCTTACAAGAGCGTGGCATTGATACAGATAATTTACGAGTTTCTAATCGAGCGCATGTTATTTTGCCATATCATATTAAGCAAGATATCGCGGATGAGGAAAGCCGTGGCGATAAAAAAATTGGTACAACTTGTAAAGGGATTGGACCATGCTATCAAGATAAAGTAGCACGTATCGGTATCCGTATGGCTGATTTACTAGACAAGGATGTATTTGAAGAAAAACTACGTCAAAATTTAGCAATTAAAAATAAGTTATTTGAGAAATTTTACGAAGTTGAAGGCGTAACATTCGAAGAAATTTTCGAAGAATACTACGGCTATGGACAAGAAATCGCAAAATATGTAACTGACACGTCTAAAATCTTAAATGATGTACTAGATGAAGGCGGCAAAGTGTTATTTGAAGGAGCACAAGGTATTTTACTTGATGTCGATCAAGGTACGTATCCATTTGTAACATCTTCAAATCCTGTTGCTGGTGGAGTAGCGATTGGTGCTGGTGTTGGTCCTTCACGAGTGACAAGTGTTATTGGTGTATCTAAAGCCTATACGTCTCGTGTTGGCGATGGACCGTTCCCAACTGAATTATTTGATGAAGTAGGTCAACAAATCCGTGAAGTTGGTCGTGAATACGGTACAACAACTGGCCGCCCACGTCGTGTAGGTTGGTTTGATACGGTAGTTGTGCGCCACTCACGCCGAGTAAGTGGTATTACGCATCTTGCTCTTAACTCAATCGATGTTTTATCTGGTTTAGAAACAGTTAAAATTTGTACAGCGTATAAATATAAAGATGAAACGATTACTGAGTATCCAGCAAATCTTCATATTATTGAACAATGTGAACCAATTTATGAAGAGCTTCCAGGCTGGTCAGAAGATGTTACAGGCTGCAAAACATTAGAAGAGCTACCTGAGAATGCACGTCGCTATGTAGAACGCGTAAGTGAATTAACGGGTATTGAAATTGCTACTTTCTCTGTTGGTCCTGCACGTGAACAAACGAACGTTTTAGTGGATGTTTGGGAAGCGAAATAAATATAAATCAAAAAAAGGCGTACCACAGCGGTACGTCCTTTTTCATTAGTGAATATCTCTTTTCTTGAAGCGGCCACCTCTAACCTCTGCAATATTACCAATTGCTAGGAATGCATGATCATCAATTTCAGCGACGATTGATTTAAGCTTGGATTCCTCTAATCGGGTAATGATGGTAAAAATAACTTTTTTATCGTTCCCTGTATAAGCTCCCTCGCCATGAAGGAAGGTTACACCTCGACCGAGTCGGTCCATAATCGTTTGCCCAATTTCATCAATTTCATCACTAATGATATAAACGGATTTTGATTCCTCCATGCCTTGAATGACGATATCAATCATTTTATAGGCAATATAGTATGCTAGGATAGAGTACATGGCTTGTTCCCATGTGAACACAAACCCCGCTACCGCAAAGATGAGTAAGTTGCAGAACATAATAATTTCACCAACGGAAAACGGTGTTTTACTATTAAATAAAATAGCTAAAATTTCTGTCCCATCTAATGAGCCACCATAACGAATGACAATGCCGACACCAATACCTAAAATCATGCCACCAAAAACTGTGGCCAATAGCGTATCTTGAGTAAACGGGTTTAGATTATGTAAGAAAAGCGTTGTTAATGAGAGTACTGTAATTCCGAGCCCTGTGGAAAGTGCAAAGGTTTTACCGATTTGTTTATAGCCTAAAAAAATGAAAGGTAAGTTTAAAGTGAAGATGAAAATACCAAGAGGTAAATTTAATAAATGAGAAGTAATAATGGAAACACCTACGATTCCACCATCCATAATGTGGTTTGGTACTAAAAATAGCTCAAGTCCCAGTGCCATAATGACTGCACCTAATGCCACCATAATGGTCCTAATGATAAGTTTTCGAACGGGATTTTTACATTGAGGCTTTCTTACTTTAGGGGTTATTTCAGATGTTTGTAAAACATTCAAATTAATCGCTCCATTCAACTAATGTATCTAATCTCTATTTTATCAGAATATTAAAAAAGCAAAAAGTCATAAGGCTTGGAGTAGAGGTTGAGCGGCTGAGGGTCTAGATACCTCATGAAAAGTACAAGACTGGAGCAAAATCTACGTCTGAAACTATACTTTTTAATAGCTATAAAAATAGGAATGATGTAACAATTAGTAGAGAATTAATACATTTACATTACAATAAGATGAAAACAGTTAAACTGTATTTTCTTTATGGTACAGTATATTGGTGCAAAAACTATTAGTGGGTAATTAATACTACGATAGAAAAGGTGGAAGGTGCTTTGCGGTCACCTATCATAGGAAGTAGTAGGGGAATTATAGGCACTACTAGAAATCCATCAGGTACACATCTACACTTTGAAGTTAAGAAAAAGGATTCGTTAGAAAAACCATTATCATATGTAGGGCGTTAATCAATTCGAATAGAAGGCAGTCCAAAATAGGGCTGTCTTTTTATATACTTCGTATGTAAATCTATGTTATTTCCCGAGAAATATTTGTCGAAATATAATTTCTGTAGCGAAAGCAAAGCGACAGGTACAGAAGTCATCCGCCTCTATAGGTGATGAGATGACTGCGGTTTGAAGCCAATTTTCAGAGAGTATCGAGGAACCCAGTCTAAGAACGCTGCGTCGTTGTGGCAACGGCTTTAGTGACCAACTTTGTACTGTTGCTGTCGCACAGACAAAACACCGTGCTGAAGCTGTGTTAGTACTACTCTTTCGCACAAGCCTTTCGGCAGATGTCACGGGTTCGGAAGGGAATGCTTAGTGCAAGCACGAGGGCCAATTCCGGATGCAATTTGTCGAGGGATAATGGATTATAACAATATCGTAAAATGTCTTAGGATTTAGAATAATGCATAGAAGTTAAAAGCATGGTAGAGTTAGAGTAGTGACTTTAAAAATACAATCGTTTAAAAATAGATAAAAAGCGAAAGGGAGAAAAAATATGGACAAGACCATTTTAGTTGTAGACGATGAAAAACCAATCGCAGATATTTTACAGTTTAATTTAATAAAAGAAGGCTACAAAGTTATTTGTGCTTATGATGGAGATGAGGCACTAGAGAAGGTTGAGGAAGAACAACCAGATTTAATGCTTTTAGATATAATGTTACCGAAGCGTGATGGGATGGAAGTTTGTCGAGAAGTACGAAAAAAATATGATTTCCCTATCATTATGCTAACTGCAAAAGGGTCTGAGATTGATAAAGTATTAGGACTAGAAATGGGCGCAGATGATTATGTGACAAAGCCATTTAGTACACGTGAGCTTATTGCACGTGTAAAGGCAAATATGCGTCGCTTACAGGTAGTAGCCCCTACTGCCGAAGAGGTTGAAGAAGAGTCCAATGAAATTGTAGTAGGCTCGCTTGTTATTCAGCCAGATGCTTACTTAGTATTGAAACGTGATGAAGCAATTGAACTAACACACAGAGAGTTTGAACTATTACATTACTTAGGGAAGCATATCGGTCAAGTAATGACGCGTGAACATCTATTACAAACTGTGTGGGGTTATGATTATTTCGGTGATGTACGAACAGTAGATGTAACAATTCGTCGTTTACGAGAAAAAATAGAGGACAATCCTAGTCATCCGGCTTGGATTGTAACACGCCGTGGTGTAGGTTATTATTTACGAAATCCTGAACAGGAGTAAAAAGGAATGCAGAAAGTTAGCTTCTTTAAATCAATTCATGTCAAGCTAGTACTAATTTATATTTTGCTAATCCTACTTGCTTTGCAAATAATAGGAATTTATTTTGCGCGTGAATTAGAGCAAAATTTAAAAGACAACTTCCGACAATCCATTTTTCAACGTGTCGATTTAATGCAATATAGCATTCGTGAAGAAATGTTAAAAGAGCGCGATGAAAGTATGCCAACTCTTGAAGAGAGCTTGAAAACGATTGTTATGGAATTTTCCACAGGGTTGAAGGAACTTTCTAAAGGAGATATTTTAGAAATCCGTGTCATCGATAATAGGCAGCGTATTCGCGCCACATCTGAGATAGACAATCAAAGTTTGATTGGACAGCGCTCGAATAATGACCTCGTACGCCGTGCTATCTCTGCAGAAACATTATTTGAAAACATTAAACTGGATAATAAAACAAGAAATCGAGTGTGGGTGTTAGCTTCGCCAATTCGAGATGGTGCAGGACCTGATGATGAGATTATAGGGGTACTCTATATTGAGGCAAATATTGAATCTGTTTTTGAACAAGTGAATGACATTAACCGTATTTTCCTTGGTGGTACAGCAGTGTCCTTAGTCATTACTATCTTTTTAGGAATTTTAGTGGCACGAACAATTACACAGCCAATTTCAGATATGCGTAAGCAGGCTCAAGCGATGGCAAAAGGTAACTATTCTCGCAAAGTGCGGGTTTATGGTACAGATGAGATAGGGCAGCTTGCTATAACCTTTAATCATTTAACAAATCGCTTGCAGGAGGCGCAATCTACTACTGAGGCGGAACGGCGAAAGCTCGATTCGGTCCTTAGTAATATGACGGATGGCGTTATTGCAACAGATCGAAAAGGGCGTATTATTCTTATTAATGACCCCGCACTAGAGCTGCTGCATATTTCAAGAGATATTACATTAGGCCGACCGATTGCATCTGTTTTAGGAATTGACCAAGAGTATAGTTTTGAGGATTTAATTCACATGAATGATGCGGTGAATTTAAATTTCAGTACAGCAGACGCACCGTATATTTTACGTGCGAATTTCTCTGTTATTCAAAAAGAAACGGGCTTTATTAATGGTCTAATTACCGTACTGCACGATATTACGGAGCAGGAAAAAATAGAGATGGATCGCAGGGAATTTGTATCAAATGTGTCACATGAATTAAGGACACCGTTAACGACGATGCGCAGTTATTTAGAGGCGTTAGCAGATGGTGCATGGAAAGATGAAAATATTGCTCCAACATTTTTGAATGTCACACAAACAGAGACAGAGCGTATGATCCGCTTAGTAAATGACTTATTGCAGTTATCAAGAATGGATAGTTCAGATTATGAACTGAATCAAGACATTGTTCTCTTTAATTCATTCTTTAACCGTATTATCGATCGTTTTGAAATGTCTAAGTCAGATAAAGTGATGTTTGAACGTTTATTCCCAGAGGCATCTTATTATGTAGAAATCGATACGGATAAGGTGACACAAGTTATCGATAATATTATTTCTAATGCTATTAAATATTCTCCCGATGGCGGTAATATTCGCTTTGGCTTTACAGCGCAAGGAGATATGCTAAAGGTTATGATTTCCGATGATGGTATGGGAATTCCTAAGGAAAATGTAGGACGTATTTTTGAGCGTTTCTATCGAGTGGATCGAGCTCGAGCTCGTTCTATGGGAGGCACTGGTCTAGGGCTAGCTATTGCCAGGGAAATGATTGAAGCTCATGGCGGTAAAATATGGGCTGAAAGTGAAGAAGGGCATGGAACAACGGTTTTCTTCACATTACCACTTAATTTAGATGATTTTGACGAGGCAGGTGAGTGGGAATGAAATATATAGAACCAGTTAAATCAGTTGTTTTATTCCTACTCGTTGTGCTAAGTGTTGTTTTAACCTTTATGATTTGGACATACACGCCAGATTATAAATTTATTGAACAGACTGAAGGAAAAGAAATTTTAATCGGACCACAAAAAAAACCGGAGGATGTAATTCGTCCTTATAAAGCTATTTACCGTTTTGATAAAGAATTTACTGGAACCGTATCTAATGGTGCAATGGTAGATATTATGGAAGCGTTTCATGGGTGGAATATCCTAGATTTAATGCCCATGGACACTAATCTTAAGGCGGACACTGTAAACAATATGATTCGTTCTAATAATTGTATGACCGTCTTTTTCCCTGGTGAGATTCCTTACTCTGCCTTTAACACGATTTTTCAGTTCGCCGATAAGGAGCTACCTGAAACAACCTTCAATCGTATGATTATAGATTGGAGCAATTATAGTAGCAAATATTTACAGGTCTTTTTCATTAGTGGCAATAATGAATTATTAATGCGTTCACGTGTAAGTCTAGAAAATGCTAATCAATTTGTAAGAAATATTATTGAGCCAGCGAAAACATACAACACTTTTAAAGAAGTGGAGCGAGATGGCTTTACCTCACTATATATTGCAAATGATAAAATTGAATCTGCAAAATATACGTATTTTACCGAAGAGAAACCTGAATTATTTAAAAATGTGGTATTTACAAATCTAAACAATGTCGTGCGCACTGATGAAAGTGCGACTACTGAAAAATATCACGATGGCATGTCACGGATGGTGATTGATTCGAAGGTGAAATCATTAACCTATGTATATCCAGCTGCAGAAAGTAGTATAAGAATAGAGCCTTCTAAGCTCTTTACGGATAGCTTTGAATTTATCAATGAACACGGAGGTTTTACAGATGATTATCGCTTAGCCTCAACAAGTACAAGCAATAATCAATTGGATTATCAGCTATATATACATGGATTACCGATTTATAGTGATCAGGCTATAAACCGAATTACAACCGTGTGGGGAGATAATCGTATGTTCCGCTACAAACGTCCATACTTTTCTTTTGAGAAAGATATTCCATCCGAGAAAGAGATGAAGGAACTTCCGTCAGGATCGGAAATCGTTGAAAAGATTAAAAAGCTAAATAACATTGCTTTATCAGATATAGATGATATTGTTGTGGGTTTCTATTTAACCTATGATCAAAGCACAATAGTGACATTAGAGCCATGCTGGTTTGTTATTCGTAATGGTATATCGACAAAACTGACGCCTGAAATATTAGGAGGTGTCAAAAATGGATTGGAATAGAACAAAGTCTATTTTTATATTCGTTTTTTTAATCTTAAATATCTTTTTGTATTGGTTATATTTAAATCGCTATAATGAAGCGCAGAGCGTAGAAATACTAGGTGAAAAAACGATAGAGGCCCGTTTGAAAGATGATAATATTACGTATGGACCACTGCCGAATAGTAATGAATCAGCTTCTTACATTACAGGAAAAGTGCATAATTTTAAAAATATTGTTAACGATGATAATCAGCGAGTAAGTTTCACTGATGAGAAACATGCACATATACGTGTTAATTTTATTAACCCTGTGAAATTACGAAATATAAGTGATGATGCAAGCTTTACCGATTTTGTCCATACAAACGTTAAAGATGGAGATTCATATGCATTATGGAAGGTAGATCGTGAGGAACGAGTCGCAATTTTCTTCCAAAAGAAAAATAATCGAATGTTCTATTATAATGATAGTGCCTTATTAAAAGTACAGTGGAATTTAGAAAACGAAGTGACAATGTATGAGCAGACAATGATTGATAATATCGAAGAGATGGAGCAACAGGAAACGGTCATACCACCACTTCAAATTTTCCAGACACTTTATAATAAAGGGCTATTAAAATCAGAATCGCGTATTAAACATGTGAAGTTAGGTTACTCGACATTTAGTAATTTAACGCAAACGCAAGTGTTGATACCAACATGGGAAGTACAAGTGGAATTACCGGACGGAGAAATAGAAGAGTACTTCGTGGATGCTATTGATGGAAAAATTATTGAAATCCAAGGAGATAAGCAAAAGGCTGAAGAGGAAGACTGGGGAGTTGAATAATGCGGTTTAGTGTTTTAGCAAGTGGCAGTACAGGAAATTCGATTTATGTAGAGAATGACGAGCATGCATTTATTGTCGATGCGGGTCTTAGTGGCAAAAAGATGGAGCAACTATTTACAAAAGTCGACCGCAATATGAAACAGCTAAGTGGCATTTTCGTTACACATGAGCATAGTGATCATATTAAAGGAATAGGTGTATTGGCACGAAAATATAATGTACCTGTTTATGCTAACGCCAAAACGTGGCAGGCGATGGACGGGCTAGTTGGCGATATACCTTTAGAGCAACGTTTTGAATTTGAAATGGATACTGTAAAGCATTTTGGTTCATTGGCTGTTGAATCTTTTGCGGTATCACATGATGCAGCAGATCCAATGTTTTATAGCTTTCATGAAAATGGGCGTAAACTTGTTGTTATTACGGATACAGGCTATGTTAGTGACCGTATGAAAGGGATTATTCGTGGTGCTGATTCCTTTGTATTTGAAAGTAACCACGATGTGAATATGCTGCAAATGGGGCGTTACCCATGGTCTATAAAACGTCGTATTTTAAGTGATGTAGGGCATGTTTCAAATGAGGATGCAGCTATCGCAATGAGTGAAGTAGTATTTGAAAAGCCAACAAATATATATTTATCACATTTAAGTAAAGATAATAATATGAAAGAGCTTGCACGCATGAGTGTCACACAAACTTTGCAATCTTGCGGCATTATTGTCGGTGAGTATTTAAATTTATTTGATACAGATGCAGAAGAGCCGACGAAGTTAGTAACCGTTTAAATGATAAAATATCGAGGCTGTTCAATGACATTTATAGAAAATGCATTGAACAGCTATTTTTATGTCCATTTTATTTATTTTTCATCTGATTTTAATGTTTGAATTGTAATATTAGGGTAACAACTAGCAAATACTTAATAAACGAAAGGATGAGGTAAATGGGCTATTTTCAAGATGATGATAAAAATAATGATTTATTAAAAAATGATGAAATACAGAAGTCACCTCTTCAGGAGCGACTCGAACAAGAGGAGCGAGAAACGCAAGAGAAGCGTTATAAAAAGAAAGGCGGTGGCGGAGGTAAAGGTGGTTATTTATTTACCGGTTTTATCGGCGTTATCATAGGCGCTTTACTCGTTTGGCTCATGATGCCTGGACTGGTCAATCAAATGCCAGGTACAACAACAAGTAGCGCAAGTAATAAAAATGAAACAACCATTAATCAGGTTGCAACAGAGGTGACAACTGACGTTACAAAAGCAGTAGATAAGGCTTCAGGGGCTGTTGTAGGGATTACAAATATTCAAGAAGTGACAACTGGCGGATTCTGGAGTCCACGATCCTCATCAGAACAGCCTGCGGGAAGCGGTTCAGGTGTTATTTACAAAGTTGCAGGTGATAAAGCGTTTATCGTGACAAATAACCATGTTATTCAAGATGCAAAGCAGTTAGAAGTTACAATGCCTGATGGAACGAAAGAAGTAGCACAAATAGTTGGTCACGATGTTTGGACAGACTTAGCGGTCATTTCAATCAGCTCTAAAGATGTTAAGACAGTAGCGACATTTGGTAACTCAGATGTATTAAAACAAGGTGAAACAGTAATTGCAATTGGTAATCCACTTGGCTTAGAATTCTATGGCTCTGTTACTACAGGTGTTGTTTCTGGTAAGGATCGTTCTGTACCAGTTGACATAAACGGTGATGGTACTATAGATTGGCAGCAAGAAGTATTACAAACAGACGCAGCTATCAATCCTGGTAATAGTGGGGGTGCACTTGTAAACCTTGCTGGTGAATTAGTCGGCATTAACTCCATGAAAATTGCAAAATCCTCTGTTGAGGGTTTAGGCTTCTCAATTCCGATTAACTCAGCAATTCCAATTATTGAGGAATTAGAGAAAAATGGTGAAATGAAGCGTCCAACAATGGGTATTTCATTAGTAGACTTAACGGATGTTCCGTCATTCTACCAACAAGAAACGTTAAGATTACCAAGAGACGTAACAACAGGTGTTGTTATTACAGATGTTGTGTCGAACTCTCCAGCTTCAAAAGCAGGCGTTAAACAATACGATGTTATTGTTGAAATGGATGGCCAAAAAATCGAAACAGCAATTGATTTACGCAAACATTTATATAACCACAAAAAAATTGGTGATAAATTAACAATAAAAGTATACCGCCAAGGTAAATTAGTGGATCTATCACTAACATTAACAAATAGCGATTCATTGTAAATTAAAAATCAGTGGGGATGATATGTCTCCACTGATTTTTTTGTTGAGTCAATGATAGTAAGGTGTCATATTAAAGTATAGCTCTTCAGCAAAACTGATGTGCAAAAGCGACAACAACAATGCTATAACTCTGTTTTGCTCAAGTTTGGTGAGTAGTGAGAACGAGTAACCTCTGAGTTGAAATTCACCTCGCCGCAACGTTCACTGAATAAATGATTTAGAAAATATTGTGGATAACTAGAAAATTGTGAATAATAACATATACAGTGCGAGTGGCGGTAGAAAGCCTATTCTTCCATACTCGCCTGACCTTTGTTACAATGGATTGTGGATAACATAGACTGAATTGTGAATAAGTTTGTGGAAATTTCGGAAAATAAGAAGAGGTGCAAAAATGGAAAAATACAGCTGTGAAAACCATATAGAACACGCTTTAGACATGTTTGTGGCTGAGCAAAAAGAGTTCCCAATTATGGATAAAATCGAAGAGGATGAAAAGTTATCCACAAAATGTAGCTACTGTGAACGACCTGCAGAATATCTTGTATCAAGTAAATAACTTTACACAAGATATAGGAATCGCTTGTGGATATGTTGATAACTTTTGTGGATAATTTGTTTGTAAATGAAATGTAAAGGTGGATAACGTGTGAATATAACGATTGTATCAGTCGGAAAACTAAAAGAAAAGTATTTAAAAATGGGAATAGATGAATACGTAAAACGCCTCGGTGGCTACGCAAAAATGGATTTAATCGAAGTACCAGATGAAAAAGCGCCCGAGCAGCTAAGCGAAGCAGAGATGGAAATTGTAAAGAAAAAAGAGGGTGAACGTATTCTATCTAAAATCAACCCAGATACATACGTTATCGCCTTAGCCATTAATGGCAAAATGAAAACCTCTGAACAAATGGCGGCAGATCTTGAATCCCTTATGACCTACGGCAAAAGTAAAATCGCATTCGTCATAGGTGGCTCCCTTGGTTTACACGATGATGTGTTGAAACGTGCTAATGAGAAACAATCCTTTGGAAAAATGACATTACCACATCAGCTAATGAAGCTTGTTTTGGTGGAGCAGATTTATAGAAGTTTTAGGATTATGAAGGGTGATGCTTACCACACCAAACCCTAAAACAAACTTTATCGACTTTACTGAGTCAGTTGAATATACCTTATATATGAAAAATGGGGTTATTACCCATGTGAATCGGGCGTTATGATTGAAAAGGTGACTTTAATGGGTCACCTTTTATTTGTGGTATGGCTCATTATTGAGAATGCGGTATGAACGGTAAATCTGCTCAAACATGATGAATGTTTTAATTCCTAAGTCCATTTCCATTGGACTAATGACTATTCCTCTAATAGGAACATACTTTTTGTGTGGGTATTCTAATAAATAATTAGTGATTATTGAAAATATGTTTATGAGAATAAAATCAATCATGAGTGATTGATTGAGCTAATACATAGTAGATAGAGAGAGTCTGAATAGAACAGTAAAAACTGAGTACACAATAATATTTCACCCACACCAAACGAACTCAAGCAACTCAGAATTTGTAACATTTCTTGTATCTAGCTTACCTATTCCAACCTACATCCTTCTTTTCTACCCAAACACCCGAGCACCCATTTGTTAAAAGAAATCTGAAACTTGAATCCAGAGTAAAAATGAATTAACAGTTAGTCGGCGTCTAGAAATATATAAACTAGAGATAGACTGAGCAAAAATAAATACCATCCAGAGAATAACAACATTTTATCCCACACCACGCAAACCCAAGTAACTCAGCCATTTTCAAATTTCCCATTCAACTTGAGCATTAGCTTTTTACATTTTTAACATTCCCCATAATAACCGAACACCCAATCACCCAATCACTAGTATTGATAATTAGGTCGCAGTCATCACTTCAAAAAAGTTTTTAAAATGAGTTTTTTTTTATGAAAAAAGACATAGTGCAGTAAGAGTTTAAAAAAAATGATGGTATAAGTGAAATTTTTCTTCATTTTTATTTATTAGCAGGGCGAGTTGAATATATTTGGGGTGATTTTCAAGAGATTTGCTCTTTAAGTAGAAACAAAAAAATTCTACTAGAGAGGAATGGTATTAATGAGTAAAAATCAATCTGCAAAGAACCAAGTAAAAGTAAAAAATGGGGTATTACCACAGAGGGATATTCAATTCCCAAATGGTATCAAAGAAGTAGAAACTGATTGGAAAGTAGAACTACTACTTGAAGAACATCCTGAATTCACTGGTAATGTCTATATTGCCAAGTTTACAAGCAAATGGGGCAATACTAATCCAATTTACTGCCTTTGTTCTGACCTTTATTGCAAGAAAAAACAAAAAGAACTGATAAGGGAGTTAGTAAATAGGGGGAGATTTCATCCAGATGAACTTGAGGCATTTATACAGTATGTTGATTGTCTAAAGGTAGCTGAACTAATTACTTCAAATGATGAGGGGTATAAGCAACATATTTTAGGAACTACTGAACTCACAAATAATGATGAAGCTGAAATTGTTTATCGTGCTATTGTTGAGCATGCAATCGAAAATGAATCTGTATTCCCATCTAAGACTTTGGGTGGTTATAGAGCTGAACATGACGGAGTTCGATTAGACCAACCTAAAGAAGAAGCTAAATATGGTGAATATGCTATCGCATTTGAGGCATCAAAGTTACGTGACCTTTTAGAAGTTAACAACACTAAAAGACTTAATGCTATATTAGGTGATTTAGCTAAGAGAGGGTTATTTTTCCCAGGCTCATCTGAAAATCGAAAGAAAGTTACCTTACGAACTGGTTATGCTCAACACTGTTATATCTTTAAAATTGATGAATCAGTTTTGTCTGAAGGAGGTAAGTAGAATGTTTGATGTTAAATATATAAAAGTACTCAAAACAATAGGCGGTAAGAGCCGCCTATTGAAAGTATTACTTCCCATTATCAGATATATATGCAGAACCCATGAAATTAATGGTTTTCTAGATTTATTTGGAGGAGGCAATAAGTTCGTTCCTCAATTAAATAGGAAAGTAGTACCGTTCAGGCTATATAATGAGCTAGATAATGGTATCTCAAATGTTATGGCTTGTTTGTCGGATTGGGGTAGTGCGAGAGAATTGGTGAACTTGACATGGGAACTGCAAAAAACAATTAAGAGCGAAGAAGACTTTGAAAAAGCTCGTAAGGAAAAACGCTCCGAAGATACACCTATGCTTAAATCAGCAGCACTTACGATTATTATTGCAGAATATAGTCGAGCCGGAGACAGAAAAAGTTTTTGTAAAGAAAATGCTGAGAAGGGGATTAGCTATGATAGTTTAGTTAGATACAAAGAGTTAGTGCCGTTATTACAAGATGTTGCAATAACCCAAGCAGACTACAAGTTCTTTATTGAGGAATATGGACACAGAAGCGATTTTCTATGCATCTTAGACCCACCTTACGTGGACTCAGATATCTACGAGGATTCATTTCCAAGATGGAAACACGAGGAAATGGTTAGATTAATTGAGAAGGCTAAGATGAAAATTTTTCTTTGTGGAACTGATAACGATATCTATGAATATCTAAATAAGGACAAGGGTTGGAACAAATATTACGTTGGTGACATTCCAAAAAGCAGTGCAGCAATATCAGGGGAAAAACAACCTGAATTCATTTGGACCAACGTAAAAGTACCTTTGTATTTGTTACCCAAGCAGATAAAAGAGTAACAGTCACCCACTTACCCGTTCTACCCAAATTTCATTGGGTGAAAATAGAATGTCTAGTATACGGTGAATTTAAGATTTTAAGAGTAATAGTTTATTAAATTGAATATTACTGTTCATTAAAATTCTAATTCTTAAAATTATTAGGAATAAGAACAGGTAATTATAGTGCTATATAAAAACGGAAAATTATGTATTATAAGAGGTATTTAATTGCCCTTTCAAATCTGCTCACAAATCGTTTCAAGGGGCGGTAGCTATATTCCACTTACTTTTGTTCACGCTCGTTAAATTCGGTGCTTAAAATCGCTACAGGGGTATTTCTATTTCTTTGGGTTTCTTGTTATTAAAAAATGATGGAATTTTAATTGAGTAGTCTTACAGACGAACTATAGTTTAGGGTAAAACTTATAACTTGATTGATAATTTTATTAAGTCACTAGAGAAGGAAATATATTGTTGTACCAGATGATATGTCACTAATTAATATAGATTTCATAGTAAAAGTGTGATGAGAATATGTGCGACTTACAAAAGTTAGTGATGCAGATGGCTGGATTCTATATACAAAAGGAGCTATTGACATGGTTATGAATTTATCTAGAGAACATTGCTACAGTACAGAGAAGGGGAGAGGAAATAAAGTGAAGTATAAAGTTTATGATAGAGACACAGATAGCTCTCACAACATAATTGTTATTATTGAGGATGATGAAATTGATAAAATTTGGGGTAAAAGAAAACCAATTGTAGATATAGAAAGTACGGAAGTTGAAATAAAACCTAATTGGGATATTAAGCAAAAAGTTGTTGCAGAATTTCGAAAAAATAAGGTCAAAATTTTCGAAGGTGTTTTTTACACAGTATATCATAAGTATTCATTATTAATTGATTATAGATGTGGACAGCCCTATCATTTCAATAATCATAGGTATAAGCTAGAGGTAAATGAACAAGATGGACAAGAGATTTATTTGTCGAAATACGATTCTTTTGAAAGGATATGCATATATAAAAACGGTGTGTTCTGTCCAGAAAAGAATAAATCGCTCATTAAAAGTAGTCAGGCATTATCAAAGGGGAAATGTAGTGGTATTAAAATATTCAGCGACTTTCATGGGGAAATTGATATTAAAGATCATCATATTATTGCTGCAATGTTTATAGGTCAAGAAGCAATTGAACTTACTATGGGTGGAAATGAAGATTTTGTAATAAATCATAGAAACTTAAATAACAGTGAAAACAGAATTTCTAACCTAGAGATTATACCGAGCAGTCAAAATAAAGTACATTATGAGATTCTGAAAAAACTTCAAGAAAGTAAGCTAGCTGAGAAACTAAAAGAAATAGGGGTAACAAATTACGAAATCAAAGAAAAAAATTATAGATTCTAATTGGAAAGAAAATGAAAATATCAGCGAGGATAGATTAAAGCCTCACTGATATTTTCATTGTATCTACAAATAAAATGAGAGTTATTTCATGGAAACAGGATATTGATAATAATGTTCTGATAAAACAGTAAATTTTAGTTAATTTTTGTCTTGTTCTTAAGAAATTAAATAATGTAGACACTCAGTTGTTATTAACATTAAAAAACGCACCATAAATAGTACATCCTTTAAAGATAATCCCCTTTTCTGAATCTTATGGGGTATTATAGAGATCGACTTCCACACCATTTACAAAGTAACGTTTGTAACTTCCAAATGGGATGAAGGATAATGTTTCTGCTTTGTGAACCGGTGCGAATTTAATGAAGTCGCCTTTGCGAACACTGTCTTTATTAAAGACTTCGAGAGATGATTCATGACTAAACCATTTACCATCTAACTCAATGATAAGATAATCATGGTTAGCTCCTGGTGAATGGACTACTGCTGTGTTGTACCCCAAAGCATCATATACCGCTTGAATTGCATAAGCACTTGATGTACAGTCTACCTCATTTTTAATGAAGAAGTCATATGCACTCTCAGGTGGTCCCCATGCTGTACTCGCTCCGCCAGTGAAACCGTCAACAAAATCAGATGCCGCTTTAAACTTAGATAGAGTCTCGAAAGATACCCCGCTCTTAATGGCATCACCGTACGCTAGGTTGTATCTGAAAGCAGTTGTATTCTCCTCAGTACGTGAAGCAGGGTTTGTTCGGTCAGTAATAACCGTTAACTCACCATTCATAAGACGCTCTAAAATTTTAAGGTCGTTCTCAAGACCCGCAGTATTAGACTTAACATCACTAAGAGTTTTACCTTTAATTCGACTATTCACATAATTCATCACTTGGTCATACTCAGATTGAGACTTTGTGTTATAAGTGTGGTTTTTGTACGACACTTTGATACCGTTTTGTGTGAATCCTTTAGTTGTGCTGAATTCTCCACGTAAGTTTGAGTAGTCGTATTTTGTATGCTCAAAAGATGGTGGTGCAGGGTTTTCCGATGAACCCCCGTTTACTACTGGAGGTGTAGGTGTTTCAATACCACCTGTGCTTGTACCAGTGTTAAGTGTGTCCTTGATTGTACCTGCTTTTACAGCGTCATTGTAACGACCCATGAATGCTACGATGTGCGCTCTTGAAAGCTTTGTGTTTGAACCAAAGTTTTCAAGTGTCTGACCCTTAGATGCATTTACCCCTGTTGTGAGCTTATTTGCATACATGAAATCAACCGCTTGTTTGAGTGTCACTTCTTTTCCATAGTGCATTGATACTAACGATTGAGCCATTTGACCACGTGTAACTTGCTGTTTAGCAGGTGTGGCGTTTGTTGTAGAACCCTTTGTCATGATACCGTGTTCTTTAGCTAAATGATACTCTACATACGCAAAGTTTGAAGCTGTTTTGTCCTTCATTGTTGTCTTTGCAGACTCGAAGTTTGCTCCATCCTTGTAACGTAGCATTACATTCAACATTTGGTATTCTGTTAAATTACCATAAGGGTCAATCCAGTTACCTACACCCTTTGCAGGTTGAGTAGGGTGCTTTTGGTTTTGATACCCCGTAATAAGACCTTGGTCAACTGCCCACTTCATATCCTTTGCCCAGTAAGCATTAGCGTCAAAGTCATTATACTTATTGTGTATTATGTTGTAATGTCCGTTTTCCTTTAGTGCCTTTAGTTCAGGGTCAGTGTAGTTCTTTGGCACATGCTCACCAATTTCCCAGTCAGGACTTGAGACTATTTCATACCCCTTAGCCAGGGTTTCCTCAGTAGATACGTAATCTATATCATCTTCCTCTACAGTTGTGGTAGAGACTTCTCCTAGATTTTTTAGGAAAGCCTTTACGGTTGCTAAGACTTTATCTGTAGAACTCTTTATAGATGCTGCTTCTTCAGGGAGGTTTTTGATTTTCTCAGAACCCAAAGTGATTTCAGTTTTTATAACTATATCCAGTAGTTCCTGATGCTTTACGATAGCACCATCGTTCTCAATCTTTGTTTCAATCGCTACTAGAGCTTGCGTAATACGCTCAAACATCCTAATTTCAATTTGATTTGTTTTTAAAGCTTCTTCTAATATCCGATTTGCGTTCTTTAAGTTTAAAATCATGTCAGACTCATCTGAGTATACCTCTTTTACTACCTTAACTTGTGCTAATTTCACATCTAGGTTAGAGTTGAAATTTTTGTTTGCGTCTAAATTGCTAGATGCTGCCTTAGCTACCTTCTCGTCCATTTGTAAAAATGAACCTATTACTAACGAACCCATCATTATACCTTTTAGACTATAGTTAATATATCTTTTGTAAGACATTATTGCACCTCCAATAATTTCATTTTATAGAGTATTATTGGTAAAGTAAATGTGAATTTAAGTATTATGTGGTAGGGAAATCTTAACTCATATAGGCATAAGGTTTTTTTCCTTATGTATAACGTGATTATTTATAATATCGCTGGAAATTTTATAAAAGAAAAGAACAAAGAATAAATGAGGAAGATGCTTTTATAAAATCATGTAATTATTTATAAAAGGGATGGCTTTTACTTTTGATTTTTTAATTAAATGATTTTCGATTGTATGCTAAATTAGTTTCGACTTGCTTGCATTGTATTAGATGTAAGATAGTTTATTTTTAACACCTATTCCTCTTATAATCATGCCATAAAATATGCTTCTTCTATATTTCCGTTCATATATGGTTACTTCCACGAATTCATCTCTAGTTTGTTATTTATCTACCGAGAAAATAATCAAGGGCTTTTTTTGTTTAAACTTGAGTGTTCACCTCCTTTAATTTTAGTACTGAAAGTTTAAATATTTAACAGTTTCCATCTAACCCAAATTATTAAATAGAGGAAACTTAATAAACTACTTAGTAAAAATCTCACTAATTTTCTACTAGTCATTATCTTGACGGCTTTACCTCTTGAGGCTCTAGGAGATTTTGACACAGAAAAATTTCAAAAAACAAATAGCATCAAATGATTAAGTAGTTTTTCTAAATTTTATTAAGTCTTTCAGAAGCATCAGCTAATCACAGGGAGGATGGAACGAAATGGCTAAACTAATTTTCAGAAAGCTTATAGAAGCAAAAGAACAAATAGAGGCATCACTGAGAAGAAAAGAATTATCTAGCGAAGATTTTTCATTAGAAACTAAACAATTATGTGCCTTGAGGGAAATATTCCATTACGTTAAGAATGAACGTTGGATAAGTCAGGAGAGATCTAAAAGAAAAGCATTAGTTTTCTTAAAAAATCACTGTAGCTATGAAAAAACTAGAGATGAGTTAAATGCAACTAGTAAAAACAGTCTCGAAGTCTCACTGAGCTATATATCAAAGAAGTTAGAATCTAGAATCGGTAAAAATACCATAGAATTGATCATGGAGGGGAGATTGGATGAAGCCAGAATTCAATTTGAAACAGGAACTGGAAAATTGAATCCAAGAGATTATTTAATAGAGGGATTTTTCAATTTATTACCTCCTCCAGTTCATTCACACACTTCATTATCAACTTGTGAAAAGGAGCTAAAGTTCTTGTTAGTTTTCACAATAAACCATTTAATGGAGCTAGCTGTTAAATATAATCAGGAAAACTTGTCTTACCTAATGTATGTTCTTACATCAATGGATAGAGCGATAGCTGAGGATCGGAGAGTTTTGTATCAACTACTAAAGGGAGAATATAGTCGAGACGCTAGCGGTGAATCTCTAAATTTAAACTCTCAAATAACAATTGCACTTGAAGAGTATGCCCTCTTATAGGGGTAGACCTATCCTTTATTTAGCGGTTCTCAGTAACCATTTTGGATAAGGAATGAAATGGGTATGTTGTCAATGATTATTGCTCCTTGATAAGATAGAGGAAAAAGGGAGCTAATCTTTAATGAGTAACTATGAAATGGGAAAACCAAGTATACCATTAAATAATTTATCAAACCAAAAGAGCAAGAAAAAAAGAAGTGAGCCAACAGTTAAATCGACAACGAAAAATAAAGTAGGAGAGACATACTATAAAATAACTACAGCAAACTCCCTATTAATAGCCGAGGGTAACAGATTGATAAAAGAAATGACTGAGGAAGAAAAAGCTAATTTGGGTAGCCAATCAGATACTTTACATTTTATATGCCAACTTGGCTTGGCATCAAAACAAAAATCCAGAAAAATAGCAAATTATTATGGGGTCGAAGCTACAAAAATATCAACGCCGATAGGAGTAAAATTAAAAACGGATATTGATATTGAAGTTCCTTATCTAAAGGATATAACTAAAAATAATAAGACGGGAATAAACCCAGATGAAGATTTTGACTACAGAATGGTAAGTGCTGGGGAAGAATTTAATCTAACCCTTTATGAGTTCATGTATTTGATTATTCGAGATGAATACAATGGTAGACTTAGCGTTAATAAAAATGGAAAAGATTTTTATGCTTATCTTTCAGTTAAGGCTAATGCGTATGGGGAAGTTTATAAGTTGATGGACAATGAAGGTGATGAAAAAGATTCAGAACCACAGTCATTTAAACGTAAAGATGCCAAACTGCCTACTCCAACCATTATCTTTGAAAATGATAATGGTTCTTCTAGGGAAAACATGGTTGATATTGATGTACGAGCTGATGATGGGGAATGGGTAATTAGAAAAGAATACGAACGGTTTGAGCCGTTATTTAATAGAAGAAAGAAGAGAAATAGAACTGTAGCAGTTAGAAAAGATACTAAAGGATAATAAAGATAAGAAAAAGCGATTGAGCAATCTACTACCATTTGAGTGATATGAGAATTTCAGAGCATGTTAATTTACAATTCCAAACAAATTATGGAGAGTCAGAGAAATCTGTACTCTCTTTCTTTATTTTTGGATACCTCTGTAGAGCTACGTTATAAATCAAAGCAAGATATAGGTTTGGTAAATTTAGTATTTTGCTTTTAAGATCATAAATCAGAGTAAATACATTTATTTAGATTGTTTATGGGCTTTGTATTTACAAATGACTATTATTCTTCTAAAGGAGTGGACACAATGTTTGAGGTCAAATCACACAGCTTTATAGTAGATGGCATTCACAGTATATCGAAGGGGGTTATGCATTACTATCTCGAGCAGAAGTATATCGACCATACATGGACATTGATAGCTTATAAAGTTCTTTCAAAATACATTGTAGATAATCAACTTAGCTCCATAGTTCCTGAGCCAAGCAATATCTATTTACATGAGAAGGTTCCGAATAGTGTAAGGGTTCAATGTAACGTATTCCCAAGCATAGGGGTAGAACGTGGGATTATTGACGCTATCCATGAATTTGAACTCTACAGAGGAAATGCCAAAATAGAAGAGACAATGTTCTACACTGTTTATTTAAAGACGGATTTTACGAATGATGTACGTAACCTTATTATAAAAAACTTAATGCAAGTTATAATTACTGGTGATAACAAGAAAACCATTTTGTTGGCAATTGTTACGCCTGATATGGATTGGCATATTGGAATAATAAAAAAGGAAACAATACAGCGGGTCTTTAAATTTGCAGCTACTGGAATAGGTATTCAGGTTAATATTTATCAAAACCGTGAAGATGTATTAGATTTATTACGGGAATTTTAATAGTAATTTTTATTTATAGATATGACTTATAAAGTAAGGAGTCCCAAAAGCTTCGGCTTATGGGACTTCTTCTTTTTTTGATAATAAGGTCCAAAAACTTTTAAATGTTAACCATTATGGACGTCTAGAAAAGATTTGTACTTTTTGGATAAATACGTTAAAATACGAACACTTGTACGAAAGGAGGTTTATAATGGCTATTAATTTTGGTTATATGCGGGTTAGTACAGTAGCCCAAAATTTAGATAGGCAAGAGGATATTTTAAGGAATTATGTTTCTATAGATGAAAATGGTCAGCCGTATCTTTATTCAGATAAAGCAAGCGGAAAAGATATGGAGCGAGAAGGATTTCAAGCTATGTTTCGTGCGATGAGACCAGGCGATACCTTATTTGTAAAGTCAATTGATAGGCTTGGTCGTAATAAACATCAGATCAAACAATACCTTGAAAAACTAAGAAACAAACAAATTCGATTGAAAGTAATTGATATCCCTACAACTATGCATGACTTTCCATCAGAACAAGATTGGATAGCCGATATGGTAAATAGTATCCTAATTGAGGTGTATACCTCTATTGCTGAGGTAGAGAGAAATACAATCCTACAGCGACAGCGTGAAGGAATTGAAATAGCCAAAGCCAGGGGAAAACATCTAGGAAGACCTATAATTGAATATCCTCCTGATTGGGGTCATCTCTATAACCTATGGGTAAAGGGTATAATCACTTCAAAAGAATTCATGATAAAAGTCGACATGAGAAAATCAACATTCTATGCAAAGGTTAAAAAATACCGACAACAACAAAAAACATCATAGTTTAAATACAGGATTTGAAAGGAGTATTGTATGGAAGAGAGTAAAACAGGTAGTGTATTACCATTAGAAAATTTAAGAGCAATACAATGTATGCGTAGACTACCACTATCCCGTAGTGTTATTGATACCTACAAATATAAAAATAGGGTATTGAAAACCTATTATTATAACTTAAATAATATTGAGGAAACTGAGATGGATGCCCATGATCAATTGATAGTTGACGAACTGGATAAGTACGGTAGAAAAGTATTTCATATCTTCCACTCCAGAGGGATGGTCGAGTACGCTCCAAATAAGAAAGATTGGATGATGAGACGAGCATATGCATTTATTAACAGAATAAACAATGATAAAAATATTAATTCAATTAGTCATAGTGAAATAGGACAAGGGGTATTAGATGCCTTTGTTATTTGTGAACCCATTAATACCGAAGCTTCCAAAGTATTAGCAAATGGCGTTTTTTCATCTATTAGCTTATCAAAGATTATATGTTTAAGTGGAGAAGAGAAAGTAATTTGGCATTTTTGATAGGTGTAAGATATTTAGAGAATTAAAGTTGAGATTAAGAAGCAATATTAAAAAAACTTCCTATGTTTTAGTAGGAAGTTTTAATTTTAGATTTTAATATTGGTTAAAGATATTAATAATGTTAATAATGAAAAGCTAGAGAGAGATGACCTATATATGACTCTACTTTACGCTATAAAAGGAGTTTTTGTTTTTAGTGGGGAATTGGATAATTTAAAATATCTTTGACTGAACAACGAACAGATTTACCATTGGCATTTATTCCTCTTAAAGAAATATAATTAAAAAAATCATTTGAATTTAGAATCTCCCTAGCATAAGTTAAATCTTTATCGGCAATTGGTACTATATAAAAACCAGAATAAGGTATGGTTTCTTTATCTAAGAGATAGCAACGTATTTGATGAGTAATTACTGACGATATCATCAGTTTTTCTTGGTCTAAATATAATAATGCTTGTGACCGACCATATTCAAACCATCTAGCGGAATTATCAGATTTTCTATTACTCAACTTATCAAAATAATTTTTTAAGTATTTTGTTGCTCCTGGATAGTTTGATTTGAATTCTTCCTCAGTAATCCTAACTAATAATCCATCTAAGTACTTATATGGAAATATAATGTATTCCCCTTTTCCTAAAGCATATGATCTCGGGCTAGCTGCTTTTCTTAAAATATCTTTTTCAATTATAAACCCTTCTATTTCAATAAAATTTGATGTTTCATTTATAATGTCTGCCTTTTTTATTACATAAATAGAGTTTAGTAATGTAGCAACACTATTGGATACTTTGAAATAGTCTTGAAATCTAATATCATTTTTATTGCTTATATAATTTTCTTCAACACTAAACAACCATTTATTTTCTAGAAGATCTTTCTTAATTTTAAATTCACTAGCATTATCTTCATCAATGTATCGTATCCACTCTTTTTTTACTGATTTATCAAGAAAGATAATCGCAGGAGATGTTAGTGCATCTTTAAAAACTGTGCTTTCTTTATAATCATAAACGGCTCTTAAGAATTTTTTTATATAATCCCTTAAAGATTGTGCGAATACATTTTTGAAAATACTATTTGGGATAATATATACCATTTTCCCTTGCTCATTTAAATCTTGTATACTCTTTTCTATGAAAGCATAACAATAATCAAACTTTCCTTTATCACATGTTGTAAAATTATCTCTTAAAAATTCACGTTCTTCAATTTCCAAATCTTGATATGTTATATATGGAGGATTGCCAACAACGTAATCCACTCCTCTTTCCAATTGATATTTTAAGTAATCTTTATTGTTTATATTCCAATCAACTGACTCGATTCCTTTACTTTTAATAAAAGAATTTAGATTATTTATACAAGTTTCTTTTACATCATTATCTATTTCGAAACCTATTATATACGTCTCTAAGTCACTTTTTATTTTTTTTCTAGAGTAGTTTTTTTTCTTTGCCGCATTAAAATATCTATTAACAATTTGGATTAATACATCCCCTTCACCACAAGAATTTTCTAATATGTATTTGCCTAGGATTTTTTCACCCTTGTAATTTATGCAATCAAGCATTTTGTTGACATATTGTTTAGGAGTAAAAATTTGACACCTATTTTTCATTGTATTCACCATTAAACTTAGTAATTTCTTCTTCTTTTACTTTCAATTTTGAGTATGAGAGTTTCCATTTCTTTAACGATTCTTTCAGTTGGGTATCTATCACAAAAGTCCTTCATTTCCATAAGCAGAAAATCTAAACGTCTTAATTGATTTTCAAAATTTAAGTCCATATAAAACTTTTTAATATCAGTATTTTCTTTGAAGTCTGCACTAATTTTTATAGAATAGTCATCTTTTCGTTCAAAGATTAAAGGTAATTTATTGTGATCGGGATGTAGCAAGTCTATACTCTCTTTACTAGATAAAAAGTTAGTTTTCCCACGATTACACATTTGACAACTACTAACTAAATTGTCTATGCCGTTTATATGATCATAAGTATATCCTAAGTTTAATCGTAATACTGATTCTGGTATAAAATGATCCACTTCAAACTTTGAAGAATCAATTACCTGCGTACTTATTCCACAATAAGCACATTTTTCATAATAAATAAATCTAAACTTTTTGTTAAAACCATTTTGTCTGTTTCTAATATAATTATATATATTCTCAGCACGAGGGTGAATTAATCGGAATTCACCCATAAAGTCAATTTTTTTAGACCCTAAATTAAAATTATAATTAGTATACTCTGTGTTTCTGTAGTCATTAGCAACAGTAACATTACTTCCCATAATAATTTTTTACCTCTCTAAATAGTTTTATCAATTCATCTAAATCTTGTTTTTCAAACAAGGCTGTATCCACTATCCCTGAAATTGTATTTTGAATAGTGCCAATTAGTACTTCATCTACTTCATTTTCCATAGTCAATTGGTCTAAAACTTTATGTTCTTCTATTGTTGCTAAAATATATCGTATTAACACTGGGAGTAATTGTTTATGATAATGCTCTATAGATGAGCCATTCCCTTTCCATTTTTCTACAGTTAAAGAATTCGCTTTACCTCCATTTTGACTAATAACTATTGTTTTTATAAAAGGGAAGACTTGTCTTAAAATTATTTTAAATTGCTCACCTGTAAATTTACTCAATGGAGAATTTTCATTCTCAAACAACCATGAGTCGATAACAATTATATTAGCCCTACTTACCATCTCATTACTCAAAAGAGTTTTATAGTCGTCGTCTTCTGGTTCGAATTTATAACTATCAAATTGGAATTCATAATCTTTATAAATTTCCACTTTATTAAAAAAACTTGTAATTTCATTTTCTTCAGTGTTATTTTCATAAAATCCAATATTTTGCAATGAATTCTTTTTGCTATTTAGGAACGCACATAACTGATCTAAATACCGCTCAATATCACGATTTAACCTGTCATCTATATAGCAAATGTTAATCTTACTTCTCATCTTTTTCATCACCCTTTTAGCGAAAAATATATTTCAAAACCGTAATTACTAGTTATCTCAATAACTTCTCCGTCATACATATGCAATGTATTATTAACTATCCACATTCCAAGACCATGACCGTCTCTTCTAGAAGTTTCATGCACTTCTAAAATTCGCATAGGATCACTTTTATATTTCTCACTTAATCCTACACCATTATCAGAGTATTTAAATAGCAATTGATTCCCATCATTAGTAACTTCAAATTTAATTTCCAATTGACCTACCATTTCATTGTTTTGAATGCTATTTAATATTAAATTATCAAATATAACTTCTAGTACATCCTTTGATATTTTATATTTAATGGGCATATCGTTTTTTATAGATATATCAAACTTTAACCATGTATATTGAGATGTCCAAGTTTCGACTATTTCATTTAAGGTTTTTTCAATAGACTGTATTTTAGATTGGAATTTTTGTTTCTCTACTTTTTTTAGTATCACGTCTATAAAAGATATCAACTTTAAGTTAATATCTTCCAGTTCTTCTAATATACCAGGAACGTTTTTATAAGCAACTTTTGTACACTCATCAGAGTTTAAAACCTCCCAAAAGCCATACTCTTTGAGTGCGTTAATTATATCTTCATAACCACTTTTTAATGCACTTCTTTTATTGTATAACTCATGTCCTATTGCACTAGCTCTTAATCCTTGTGTAGCTAATACATTTAAAATTCTAACATCATACTTATGTTGCTTTTCACTTTCAACACGTGCCTTTGTTTGTTCATCAGCTTCTCGTTGAACTTCTATTATTTCTGCTGCTAGAGAGGAAAGTTCTTTTCGTGACATTGTAGTTACTTTTTCAGGGCTTTTTAAAAAGGCTTTTATATGGTTTTTTTCCTCTTTAACAGGCATACTATCTAAATATAATTGATTAATTTTTCTTATAATTGATTGACGGTATTTCTCGAATCTGCTAAGACCAAATCCTATAATTTCCTTTAATAATAAGTAGTATTCATTTTCTTCAAGACCTTGTCTATTTGCTAGATCTTTCAAATAAGGGTTAATCCTTTTGTCAATCTTTACAAAACCGTAAATTTGGTTACTTCTTACTCTCCAACTACCTGATAAATGTGTTGCAGCTGCTGGAGATTTTCTAGCTCGAGGTGTTATATCTAGCCAATCTTTAGTTCCGTCAAAGGATGTTATACTAAATGCATTTCTATACAGGACGATACCTGTAGGCGCTGGAGGTAAATTATTATGTTTGTATTTAAACTTTTGTACATTTTCAGTAGATGTTTTACCTAATAAAAAATATAATTCCGCACTGAAACTACCCAAGCCTGATAAATACTCATCTAAATTATCAAATTTTCCTTTTAATTCTTCAGACATATCAAATTTATCGTTATAGTGATTTATAGACATATTACTAACTAAAGATTCAACTTCTTTTCTGAATTCATCCGAATTCACACTAATTGACAAATTCATATTTGTACTATCATACGATAATGTTATTGAAGCTGAATAATCTTCACCTAATTTAATATCACTAAATGTGTGTTTAATGGGGATTTCTTCATTATTCAAGTGATGTATATTTATTACCATTTTATTATCATTATAAGAACGCCCTAGAAAACTTTTCAGATTCTCTATATCCTTATTTCTCCATACATCTCTTAAATTATTAATCTCGATTATAGTACCTTCTATAATATCAAGTTCAATTTTTTTAAAATCAGTTGTAACCCAGTTAGTTTCCCATAGAATAGCTTCTTCACAAATTTTTTTTGAAAAAACTTTAGCATCATTTCCTAATCTAGCTAAAGCAAATCTACCTACCCCTTTAGAACCTGATAAAACTCTGTCTTTGTAGGTATCTATATTTGCTTTTTTACTTTTCCCTACATGCATCCAATTATTTTTAATATCTTCTTCATTCATTCCACAACCATAGTCAATTATTTTAATATGATTACTATCGATAAAAATATCGCAAGTTTTAGAACCAGCATCATAGCTATTTTTCACCAGTTCGAAAATAGCAGATTCTTTTGTACTGTAATTTTGTCGCCCTAATAGTTCTGCTATTTCTTCCTCTTCTATAGTAAATCTTAAATTCTCCATTGATATCACTTCCTTTATGAGTATTTAAGTTTTCTTGATAACCTAATACATTGCTACTTTTTAGTTGCCGATTATTTATGATATGGCTCATTCTGAAGAATACGATATCCTCGATATATTTGTTCAGTTAATACTAATGCGTGTAATCCTAAGTCAACATCCATAGGTATAATTGAAATAGTTTCATCAAATTCAAAACTAGTAATACCAAGAATGAATGTAATATCTGATTTACCGGTTGTGCCTAGTGTATCAATTTTCCCAGCCAGCTGTTCAGATGAGTAGACATCTTTTGCGTTAGTAATACCAATTTTGTATGTTTTAACAGACAACTTCTTAATCATCTGTTCTGGATTTTTAAATTCTTCCATTTTAAATTTTCCATATCGAGATAAACGTTTTTCATACTCTTTTATTCCTTCATAACAGAATTTATCGAATTTATTGCCGATTACATATAACTTGATATTCATGGATAACCTCCCTCTAGAATCTCTTATTTTACAGGAAGATATGAAATTATATAACCATAGACAATGCATTTAGCATAAAGTATGGTTTAAAAATGGCTTACTAATCACTAATTATTAAATGTTTGCTCATAGCGGTGGAAAAATGCCACTGCGTGTGCTCGCGTTAAGGATGACGTTGGCATGAAGTCTTTGTCCGTTTTAGCTGTTGTTAAGCCGTAGTCCCGTAAGAATTGGATGGCTACTGGCTGTGATACCGTTTTTCCATAGTGCATGGATGCTAAAATTCGAGCAAAGTTACCACGTGTAATATCCTTGTTAGCTAGAGCCTGCTTGGATGCTGTATTTGCACCATTAACTGGTAGACCATATTTACTTGCCAGTTGATAGTTTACATCCGCTACCCATGATGTCTTAGGTTTTGTTGAAACTAGTTCAACAGGTCTGAAGTAGCGAAGTAATACTGATAGCATTTGGTTTTCCGTTAAGTTTGTGTTCGGTTTTAACAGGTTTTCATACTTCTTTGTGACTGGATTGTACACATTTTGATACCCGTTAATAATACCCCTGTTAACTGCCCATTGAAAATCCTCCGCCCAGTATTGGTCTGCTCTGTAGTCAGCAAATTTTGATACGTCAATACTTCCTACTGGCGGTTTAGAAGGATTTGTGGGGTTCGATGGGTCAGTTGTTGACTTTCCCGCAGTTGTGAACGACCATGTTTCTGACTGTGGGTTGCCGTTATCATCAGTCCATGTTGCCTTTGCTGTGTACTTTTCACCCTTTTTCAGTTCAGCTTTAGGAATGATGTAGAAATACTTAAACCCACCATCAGCCTTGTTTGAAGGGTTTAATGTTTCAACTCTTGTTCCCTTACTATCAGTTAATACAATATTATAGGTTGAACCATATTTTGAACTTCTTGGCGCTACTGAAATGATATAACCTGATTTTGAAACACCATACTGTGTTAGTGGACTTGAAGATACACTTGCTAAGTCATAAGCAGTATCAACATTTGTTTGTCCATTGTAAGGATACTTAACTGAAGTGTAGTTTTCGTTTTCAGTAGTTTTGTTATCTGCTGTTACAATTACAATAGTTGTTCCACTGATACCAATACCTACTGTATCTGAATACCCCGCTAATAGGATACTACGGTGACCTGTAGACTCCAATAATCCCTCAAAAGCTGTTTTTAATCCTGCTCCTGAGGATGCTAAAGCTTCTGATAGTGTACCGTAATTTTCCATACTTCCACCCACTGCTTTAAAACGCTCTTCAACAGTTACCCCTGTGAAGCCTGACTTGTTTCTATCCTCAGAGTGTCCTTCGCCTAAACTGTGACCGTTTGCATTAAGGTATACCGCATGGTTTTGTGCTGATTCTGATAATCGTGCGTCGATTGTCAGTTCAGGTGCTCCTGATGCCTTACGAACTGCGTTTAATTCCTTGAGGTACTGTGTTACTTGTGCCGAATACGTGTAGTTGGCTACCGTTTGTTGTGCTTCTGCTACTGGCGTTGGTGCGATGTAATTAATGGATGATACCCCTGCCGCAAACGCTGTCGCAATAGCAAATGCCTTTAAAAACTTCTTTGACATACTAATTTTCTCCTATTCTATAAAGTAATTTTATATACCAATACAACTATATTTTTGCACATATTTAGGGGTGTGTGAAGATATTAGAGATTTAAATTTCTATTTATACATAAATAATCCAAATATAATATTATAAAAAATCACACTTACATTGGTTAAGCCGTATATTTTTAGCTTACCCAAAGAATAAGTGTGATTTTTTTATATGTAATTGCATGATCAAAACAAAAGCTGATTGATACTAAGAAATTAGTATAGTAGCATGAGGCAAATTAAGAGAATTATCAAGAGATTCTCCATTTAGACATGGAGTTGAACTCCAAATACCCTATTTCGGAGTGAGATAATCATGTCTACTGAATTAGAAAAATTATTTAAAACGGAGCAAGAAATACAGCAACATATTCTGGCTGACTTTGCTTTTGAATTGTTTAGAGAATTGGAGAAATTAGCTGAAATTTATGGTAAAGAAAAATTGATGAATATGGTTTTAGAAAAATAGAGAATATCGTGAACAGTAAAATGATCTACTTTAGATAAGTGATTTAATAGAGTTATAATTACAAAAAAAGGAAGTGTATCAGCGGATGGAAAAGAAAAAAGTAGCAATAGGATATATCCGAGTTTCGACCGAAGAGCAAGCAAAGGATGGTTATAGTTTAGATAATCAAGAATCTGTAATAAATAAAAAATGTGCTTACGAGGGATGGGAACTAAACCGCATATTCCACGATAAAGGGATTTCTGGTGCTTCGATGGATAAAAGGGAAGGTATAAAAGATCTTCTGAAGTATATAAAATCTAATAAAGTGGATTATTTAGTTGTCTATAAGGTCAGTCGTTTGAGTAGAAAGATAGCAGATGTGGTAGCTATTGCAGATCATCTAGAAAAAGTAGGAGTAAAACTAATTGCTATTGAAGATAATATTGATACTTCAACACCTATGGGTAAATATTTTTTAGTATTGGGTGCAATATTCGCAGAAATGGAACGTGAAAATATCATTACTCAGGTTAAAGGTGGCATGGAACAAAAAGCTAGATTAGGTGAGTGGAATGGAGGAAAACCTCCTCTAGGATATGATTTAGATAAAAAAAAACTTAAAGTTAATGAAGAGGAAGCTGAAATTGTTAAAATTATATTTAACGAGTATTTGAAAGGCAACGGTTATAAAGCAATCGCATCTTTTCTTAATGAAAAAGGTTTTAAAACAAAACTAAGCAAATTGTTCAATGGTAATGGAGTTAAAGAAATTCTAAAAAACCCTATATATTGTGGTCAAATAAGGTGGGGCTACCGAAAGGATTGGGGAAAGCTTCATGAAGGAAATAAGCGGAAACGTCAATATAGTGAGACTCCCATAATTAGAGAGGGTATTCATGAGGCAATTATAGAGAAAGAAATTTTCGATAAAGTACAAAACATATTAAAAAGTAATCCCCGATATCATATGAAACAATTCAACGGAAATCATTTATTAAGTGGTTTAATCCGTTGCCCTGACTGCGGTTACGGTATGTCTATGCAAAATGTTAAAAGTAAGGGTAAGGTTTATGAGTACTACACTTGTAATCAATATCAGACATATAAAAGCTGTAAACCAAATTCTATAAAAAAATCTGATATAGAGGAAGAATTTTTAACAATATTTGAGGTAGTTATCAATGAACCCTCTACATTAACTACTATATTAGAAAGTTTGAATAATACTGGGCATCAAGGTAAGCAAATAGGTTTGGATATAAAACGTAAAGAAGATGAAATAAAAAAACTAAGAAGTAAAGAAAGTAAACTAATGGATGAGTTACTTGAAGGCAATGATAATTACAAAACTACTATAAGAAGGAAAATTCAAGAGATTTCAGATGAGATAGTAGTTTTAGAAAATGATAACTTGAAATTGCAGACTGCTATCCATAAAAATGCTGAGTCTAAGTTGGATATTAATGAGATAAGAAATCTGCTTCAAAAGGCTGGAAAAGTAATACCACTATTAGATAAACCTTTCCAGCAATCATTGATTCGCAAACTTATTACTTCAATCAAAGTCAAAGATAAACGCATTGTAGAAGTACATTTTAGTTTTCAAAAAGGCTTGAAAGTGGATTACACCAAGGGAGAGGAAGTACCTACTGATGATCAGAGTTTTAGGGTTAGGAGTGATACGGTGAACCGTATCATAAGTAAATGAGGTTTTTCAATATTATTAAAATTCCTGACTAATAAGATAGTCAGGAATTTTAATAATAAGATTTAGAACCTTCGTATGTTATAATTTAACAAGGAAGGTGAAGTCTAGAATGGAACAAAGTAATATTACAATTGAAGATTTATATAGTCAGGTAAAAAAGGGAACTGTAAGAATTCCAGCATTTCAACGAGGATTTGTTTGGACCGCTGAACAAGTAGGTTTGTTATATGACAGTTTATATAAAGGCTTTCCTATTGGTAATGTATTATTTTGGGAAACTTCAAACCTCTTAAAGTACGATAAAAAAGTAGGAAGTTTTGATTCTCCTGAACTAAATGGAATGCAAACTTATCAATATGTTTTAGATGGGCAACAAAGGCTAACTTCTTTATGTGCTCTATTTAATAGAGATATGTTAGCTGCTGATAATCCAGAGTGGATTGATATTTATTTTGATATGGAAGGGTCCCTAGAAGATACAAAAAGTTTGTTTATAGCTTTAAAGGAAGAAGAAGTAGATTTAGAACGGTATTTTCCAGTATATAAAATAATGGACTCAGTTGAATACCGAAGAGCTACTAGAGAACTGACAGATGAAAAGGCTGATAAATTAGATAGAGTAATGAGAAAATTATCTACTAAGGTTATTCCTGTAGAAAAAATGAAAACAGATGATATGAAGTTAGTTTCTATGGTCTTTGAAAGGGTAAATACAGCAGGTACTGATTTAGACCATTACCAGTTATTGGCTGCATGGAGTTGGAGTGAGGATTTCGTATTACAAGAGAAATTTACGGAATTAGCTGATGAATTAGAGGAGTTTGGCTTAGACGGAAATAACGCATCACATGTTGATTTGTTATTAAAATGTTGTACAAGTGTATTACTTAAAAAGTCTAGTACAGATTCAATCATGGATTTAAATGGACATGAGGTTAGAGAAAAATTTTCAGAGATAGAAAATGGAATTAAATCTAGTATTCAATTTCTAAAAGATGAATTAAAAGTTTTCAATATAAAATATTTGCCGTATCCTTCTATGTTAATTCCATTAACTAAATTTTTTGCTACAAATCGTGCCATGGGAGATGCCTATTCAAATAAGCAACGTGAAAAGCTGGTAAAATGGTTTTGGAAAATAGGATTTTCAAAACACTATTCCAATGCAATTGACACTAAAATTCCTAAAGATATTGAGGATATGGAAAAATTAAGAGATGATGAGAATGCAAATGTATTCAATTTCAAACACACGTTAAACTCTGAATTCTTTAAAAATAAATTTAATGTAAATACTATTACAACAAAAGTATTTATAGCTTTACTAGCTAACCACAATCCAAAATCATTTATTTCAGGAAGTCCTATAGATTTGCAAAAAAAATTAAGAATGGGATATAAAACAGAATTTCACCATATCTTCCCTCAAAAGCATTTGGAAAGATTGGGTGTAGATAAGTCTGATATTAATAAATTAGCTAATTTCTGCTTTTTGTCGAAATCTGATAATAACCAAATAAAAGATTTGGACCCAAAAGAGTATAAAAAGCTAATTGAAAAACCAGATGTGGTATTAAAATCTGCAATTTGTCCAAGTGATACTTTTGATTTAGCATATGAAGATTTTGTAGAGCAAAGAAGCAAAATATTATTGGAGGAAGTAAGTAAGCTTATAAAATAAACATGTTTTTAGCAGTAGTATTATCGGAAATAATTAGATATTGCAGTTGTATTAAGGTCAGTAGGATTTATTCTACTGACCTTTTTAAAATTTCTTTTATTAATTCGGAAATGGACATATTATTTCGTTTAGCTTGATAAGCGAAAACTTCATGAATAGCTATTTCGTTGTCTGAAAATACTAATTCTATCCTTTTTTCTTCTTTCATCGCAATATGATTATATGAATCAGGAGATGCCCAATAGCATGATTTACAAATATTTTCATCTTTCGAATTCAGAAAATTTTCACAGTATTCACATGACCAACTTTTTGCTCTATTACAAGAACGACAAAGTAGCATATACTTATCTAACTCATATTCGTACGAGGAATTTTCACCGACAACATCATAAGGAATTTTATGGTCTGCCTGCAGATACCTAGTTTCGTAAGGTTCGGTACAGATATAACACTTTTCACCATGAATTTCAGCAAGTTCTTCTTTAATTCTTTTTTCTAAAGGTTTTCTACCTTCCAAAATGCCATTTCTTATCTTAGTAATATCATCAAAAACATATGCAGCTATAGTACGACCTGTTTTTGGAGATTTAATGGATAAAGTTTTAATTGGAACCCCTCGGTCTTTGGCATCTTTTACTGCCCGAGGTCCATGACCATAACCGTAAACATCGAGTAAATCTTCATTAGTGACATACCCATGTTCTTTAATATGATTTACAACAATTAGTGCACGTTTACTTTTAAGTTGTTTTATCAATTCTTCGATTTCATTTGGTACTTCTCTATTGATATAGTAATCTAATGATTCTTCCAATTATATGACCTCCTTATATAGATAATAATACCATTTAAATAGTAGCGGCATAAGCTTTGAGCGTTAATTAAGTGCATGATATAATTTAAACCAATAAAAGGAGAGATTTTCATGGCAATCCCACATCCAATTCCTTATCAGGGTAGTAAAAGGAATTTGGCAAAGTATATTTTAGAGTGTATGCCCAATAATGTTGAACGAATTGTAGAGCCATTTGCAGGTTCAGCTGCTATTTCAATAGCATGTGCAGACCAGAAAATAGGGAATCATTATTGGTTGAATGATATTAATGAACCTTTGGCTAAATTATTAAAAAAAATGGCAACTAATCCAAATGAGGTAATTCGAAGATATGAGTCTATTTGGAATGGTCAGTTAGAAGGAGACTCTAAAGAGCATTTTAATTTTATAAGAAGCGAGTTTAATAATACTCATGAGCCAGAAATGTTATTATATCTGTTAGCCAGATGTGTGAAAAATGCTGTTAGATATAATGAAAAAGGGGAGTTTAATCAGGGTCCTGATAATAGAAGAAAAGGTAAAAAACCCATTAAAATGGCTAGCGATATTCAAGGTTATGCAGAGTTATTGAAAAATAAGCTTACAGTAACTAGTTTAGATTATGTAGAAGTATTAAGGGATACCCAAAGTTCTGATTTAATATATATGGACCCACCTTATCAAGGTACTAAAGGTTCAAGTAAACGCTATATTCAAGGATTAGATTTTGAGAAATTTATTGTAGCTTTGGACGACCTTAATAAAAGAAATATCCCATATATAATTTCATTTGACGGAAGTACAGGTAATAAAATATATGGCAGTTCTTTACCTGATTATTTAAATTTAAGGAGAATAAATTTAAATGCAGGTACATCTTCACAATCAACATTAAAAGGAAATCCAGAACAGACTATAGAGGCTTTGTATATATCTAAAGATGTAAAAATAAGTGAAAAAAAATTAAAGGAAATTCAATATTCATCATCACCAAAACAACTGTCTTTGGAGATAGATTGAAATATTAACGGAAACTATAAAAAGGCTCAAATACCAGAAAAGGTATTTGAGTCTTTTTTAAATTTTAAAGGAGCGCAAAGCAATGAAAATAATAAAAAGCATAATTAAAACAGAAGTCACTTATGATGACGAAATGAAAAATAAGTATATTGTTAGGAAAGAGTGGGATAAGAACAAGAGAAAAGCACTTATATTAATGAAAAATACAGGTCAAGCAGATGAGATTGTGCAAGACCAAACAACAATGTATGTCGTTAACAATCTTGCAAAATTAGATTATGGTTCAGTCATTATTATGAATTTATATCCTTCTATTGAAGGTCAGGATTTAAATGAATCGGCAACTGACAATTTGATGTGTGTTCAAGAAGAAGTTACAAAGGTAGATGATGTTATTATTGCGGTTGGTACAGGTATTGAAACCAATAAAGAAGCACTGAAACGACTGCATATGATTGTTGCTATTTTGCTCGACAAGAAGGCAAACATCCTTCAAATAGAATGTCCTAAAGGGAGAAGGGGCTTCCATCCTCTATATCCAGCGGTGAAAAACGAGTGGAAGTTAGTTGCTTATGAAATACCACCTGTAGAGCAAGTTGACTAAATGTATCAACTAATTATAAATTCGTTGACCAATTATTTGCTTTACAAATGAAAAGAAAGCATATCAAAAATATTTAAAGATAGATTTAATTAGAGAAAGGGCTTAAATAGCTCTTTTTTTATAGTTTATAAAAAGGCTATTTCGCATAACAAAAAACGTTAATTCCGAACAATAAATTATAGGACTACAATAAGCGGCAACATAAATAAATGTAGCTTGTAGAAGTATAATGAATGTTGCTAATGATATGTAATCCTAAGATATAAGGAGCAATATAAATGGCAGTGAGAAACGGTTTATTTTTTGCAAATCAAAAGAAGGTAGTAAGTCAAAGTACGAGTTACAAAGCAAACCCGTTTTATTGTTTGAATAAAATCCAATTTCAAATCGAAAAAAAAGAAGCATCTAAATTCACACAGCTAAAAAAAATTGTCGAATCTTCAAATGAATTCGAAAGCATTGAAACTCAAATTTCAGAAAAAAAGTTATGTTTGACAATAAATCTTAAATCATATAGTTCATGTTCTAATTTTGAGCAAATAGTTTATGATTCACATGCAATTATGGCGGGATTTGTAGTAGTCAACAATCTGTTTTTAAATCCTGAAGAAGTGATAATAGAATATGAAAGTATCTCTGGAGAAAACGATGATTTTGAAGTAACTAATCTGATTCTACCTCTGAGAGATGCAATGAATTGTATAGGACGAAATTGGTAAGAAGGGCTTGCATAGCTCTTCTTTTTTTAATTCGCATAACAAAAAACGTTAATTCCGAACAATAAATTATAAGACTACTATACGGATCGACAGATAAGTAAAGACTTATAGTGCTGCTATAAGCGTATAAAGTTGATTCAGATTTAGAGCCTTATACAACCACTAAAGGAGGAAATAGAATGAACTATTCAACAAAAGAAAAACGAAAATTTATAAGGGATAGGCGTAGTATTTCTTTTAGAAATCAAAATTAATTAATAAAATCCATTTTTAAAAAGGCGGAATCATATGTTTACTATCAATCCTCAGCAAGCTAGAGAAAAGGCAATGCAAAATCCAACACTTTATAAAAGAAAACCAAAATCAATACCGTTTAATTTACAAGTAGTTGTATATCATTTCGAAATTATTTGCCAAGAGATATTTACGTCTTATAATAAACAACAATTTTTAAAGTATGTTTTCAAACTGACAAATGAAAATGAAGAATACGAAGAAGACCAAATGTTTTTATTGAACGATGAAGGTCACATTCATTCCTCATTTTATGACTTTATCGACCAGTTTCGCCAATTCGGTGAAGTAAATGAAGACTTTAATGTAGAAGACCTTGTTGGTGAAAAAGGAACTTGCAACTTTGAGACAAATCATTCACGTGGAAAAACATACAAAAAAATCGTATTAACTTCTTGGGGGAGCAATGAGAATGAATGAATTAATCGGAAAGCCTGTAATAGAAAAACTTGAACGGTCAATTAATCATACGAGCTTAAATTATTTACTTGAAAATAAAGAAGACCCTTTTGCGCAGAGCCAATTAGTTGCTGCTGCAAAACAAATTCCAGATATTCCAATGAAACACTTACTGACATTATTATTGTCTGAAAAAGTAGTTAGTGAAATGGATTTCTCAATTATTCCACCTTGTAAGCCTGAGAATGTTATGAAATTGACAGCGGAACTGCTCGATGCAGTTCAGTTGTCAAAGGCTATTCAAACAGGGTTTGTGTATGTGGAGAAGAAAGATAGCTATTTTTTTAATGCGAATTTATTTGCAGAATATTTTTTGAGTAGAGTAACGATTGCTGTCAATGAACATGGATTCATTTTTGCTTACAGTAAAGAAGGGGTGTATAAATTCCTTTCAGATGTAGCAATGGGGCGATTAGTTCGCTTATTAATGAACGAGGGACGTCCTAACAGTTGGAGAAAGCGTTACGAGAATGAAGCAATTGATGCAATTAAGAGAGAATGTTTTTCCTCAACTGAAATGGATAGTACATCCGACTACATCAATATGAAAAATGGGATGTACTCTTTAGAAGAAGGCGTTTTAAAGCCGCACCATCCTAATTATTTATCGACTGTTCAAATCCCGATTGAGTATGATGCAAAGGCGACCTGTCCAAAATTCATGAAGTTCATGAATGAAATTACATGTGAGGATAAGCAGCAAATTGCTGTTCATCAAGAATTAATGGGGAACTTTCTGTGCTCTAAAATTATGTGTCAAAAGGCGTGTTTTTTTACAGGTTGGGGGGCTAATGGTAAAAGCGTTCTTGCTAAAGTAATTTCCATTTTAGTGGGTGAGCAAAACGTCAGTAGTATTTCACTTTCTCAATTCAGTGCTGATTTTGGTTTAGAAGGTATCATTGGTAAAACTGTTAACATTTCATCTGAAAATGAGATGAGAGGTTTACCATTAAATACTGAGGTATTTAAAGCGATGGTGAGCGGTGATGGAATGACTATTAACATCAAGAATCGTTCAGCACTTACAAATTACAAAATGAAATGTAAATTTTTGTTTTTAACCAATCAGTTGCCTAATACACAAGATTACACAAACGGTTACTTCCGTAGAATCATGATTATTCCATTTAAACGTACATTCAGTGAAGAAGAACAGAATCGATATTTAATCGAAGAGTTAAAAGAAGAACTACCAGGCATTTTTAATTGGGCTATTGAAGGCTTAAAACGATTAAAAGCGCAAAATTACAATTTTAGTTATTCTCAAGCAATTGAAGATGAATTAACTAAATATCGCCTTTCTCAACAGCCTGTACAAAGTTTTTTTGATTCAATGATTGAGCTTGATGAACATGCCAAAGTAAAACGTAGTGATGTACTTAGTTTGTATAGTAATTGGTGTGACAAACAGGGTCTGAGTAGTCAGGCTAAACGTACGCCTCAAAAATTTTATGATGAAATTTATTCCCTTATCAATAGTAAATACTTACCTATTCAGACCAAGCGTATTCAAGGCTACGAGTATTTCAAGGGAATGAAAATCAAAGCAATTTAATTTTTTGGTGGTCAAAAAACGAAAAAAACAAAAACTTTTTCTTTTTTTTTCAAGCAATCGTTTTTTTAAAATTTTTTTCATTTACTTATTTTTTGACCACCAACTGAAACAAAGAAAAAAATAAATATATGTTATAAAAGTGAGGCTTACATATGGAAGAAACAAAAGAAGTGTTAGAGATACTGACATCCATGGTACTTCAATATTTGCAACAAACGAATACAGAGGAGGTAAAAGAAAGTGAAAGTAACGAATGACTTATATACGAAAAGAGCCGCTATTTATGTCAGGGTATCCACCACAGAACAAGCTGAGGAAGGCTACAGTGCTGATGAGCAAATTCGTGTTCTTCGTGAATACTGTGAACTTCATGATTACACTGTGTATGATGAATACATAGATAGGGGAATTAGTGGTAAGAACATTTCAGGTCGTCCAGCAGTTCAGCGATTATTACAAGATGCAGAACAGAAGCAATTTGATGTTGTTTTAGTATGGAAAATGAACCGTCTAGCACGTAAAATGGTTGATTTAATGAATATCGTAGAATTGTTAAATAGTAAGAATATTGCTTTCCGTTCCTACACAGAGAAGTACGAAACGGAATCGCCAACAGGCAAATTACAGTTTCAAATGATGGCTGCTATTGCAGAGTATGAACGAAACAATATTGCTGAAAATGTAAAAATGGGGATGCTCGCTCGTGCAAAAGAAGGACGTTGGAATGGCGGACAAGTACTTGGTTATGATGTTGTAGCATTGCCAAGTGAGAACAAAAAACGAAAAGATACACATCTTGTTGTGAATGAAAAAGAAGCCAACGTTATACGTGTTATCTTCCAAATGTACACATCTGGACATGGCTACAAATCCATTGCCAATTGTATCAACAAAAAGGGTTACCGAACAAAAAAGGGGAAAACCTTTTCATTGAATGCCATTAAAACCATTGTGACGAATCCTGTTTACGCTGGATACATTCGCTACAATGTACGCAGAGACTGGAACGAAAAAAGACGTAATAATATCAATCCGAATCCAGTTATTATTAAAGGTGAACATGAAGCAATCATTTCAGAAGCAGTATGGAAAGTGGCTCAGAATGTATATGATAGTCGTTCGAGCAAACCAAACCGAGTACATGACGGTGAGTTTCCCCTAACGGGCATTATGCGGTGTCCAGTATGCGGAGCAGGGATGGTCATTGGTCGTACTACAAACAAATTAAAAGATGGTACGAAAAGAGTATTAGAATACTATGTTTGCGGTGCTTGGAAAAATAAAGGGACATTAGTCTGTCGTTCTAATGGTGTCAGAACAGAGTACGCAGATTCCTTTGTATTAAACAAGCTACAAACACTAATGAAAAGTGACAAACTGATTGAAGAGCTAGTCAAAAGCGTGAATCAACATAATGAAAAGATGTTTGCACCCTTGCAGAAAGAATATGATATATATGCTAAGCAGATGATAGAGCTAGAGCAAAAAATGGCGAAAACATTTGATGCCTACACAGAAGAGTTGATTCCAAAAGCAATGTATATTGAAAAAGCAAAAATGTTAGAAGAACAAATTTTAGAGTTAAATGAATTGATGGAGCCTTTAAGCAATCAAATTCAAGGAAGTACGGTTAAAGACATATCGTATGAAGCGATTAAAGAAGTTCTAATGAACTTTTTAAATGCCTTTCAGAATGCTTTGACGAGAGAGCAACGTAAACGATTATTACATCTAATCATTCACAAAATAACCATTGGGGAAGATAGAAAAGTTGATAGCATTCAATTAAAGCTTAATGATGAAATATTAAAAGAACTAAAACTAGAGGTAGATGACTTGTCAGTAGATGAGTCATCTACCTCTTTTTCTATTCTCATTGCAATTTAAAAGACAAGAAGGAGTGTATAAACATGAAGTATTCCTATGAACGATTTTTAGTTGGCATGAAGCAATTCACAGAAGAGTCGATTCTGTTAAAAGACATTGGCTATGAGACAGTTGAATTATACAAAGAGGAAATGGATGAACGTTATTTTACAGTAGAAGAATGGTCACGATTACCTCAGATTTGCATGGTAACAGCCATCAGTTTTATAACGGTAACAAACGATGAGTATATGATGTTAGATGTTTACGATGAGCAAAATTCTCAACATTTTAAAAGCGTTTGGTTAAAAAATGGCGACAATTTAATGGGAAACAATTGAGGTTAACCAAAAGGAATCAAGAAAAGGAGGGGAACATGATGAAACTACCTGTACCAACAACTAAAAATCCGATTGAGTTGTTTCAAGTTGGCGTATCTTTTGGAGTATCTATGTATGCTTTGATTAAAGAAACATTGAAGAAAAAATGAAATGACCATATCTGTGATGGAAAAATTAAATACTTGTTGTGTGTGCAAACTGTCCCTTAAGCGGGAGTATGGATTTTACTTAGGAAAAGCCATTCGATAGTCGAAGTGCTTTTCAAATCTGAAAATGCAATATTTGATATAGAAATATTTTCAGAAAGGTGGGATGAATCCATGGATAGGAGAACATTAAACAGTTCTTGTTTTAATGGAGCTTATAAAGAATTCATTGAGTTAATTGGATATGAAAATACGCTAATCGTTCATGATTACTTTGCAGGGCAATATGTAACATTCCCTAAAAAATTATTATCAGAAGAGTATTTACATCAACAAATACTAAGTGAATATGACGGAAAAAACGCAAAAGATTTAGCAAGAAAATATGGCTATTCTTACAGTTGGGTGATGAAAATATTAAAAAGAAACCTAAGTGGGATTGAGATACGACAATTCGGAGGATAAAATTCAATGGAAATATTAGCGTTAGTAATAGGCTTTATCATTGCTTTAGTATTTGTGAAGAATATCGGTGGCGGCTTTATTACATTCTTTGTTGTGTGGACAATTGCTATTATGTTGTCGGGAATTGTAATGGCTTTATTCGGTCTATTTTTCGGAGGATTTCTTTTTGTAGCGGTGATTGCAGCATTTATATGGATAGTTAAGAAAATCATTGTAGGTTGATAGGGGGCAACTATGAAACAATTTTGGTTAATACTTGCAGTAATAGTAGCACTTATTATTACTATATTCTTTGGACATTTTTGGATTGTGTTTATTCGATTTGCAGTTATTATCATTTTTAGTCCGATTACATGGGTGATTTTAATTGTACTGTACTTTGTTAATAAGCGATTAAGAGGATAGTAAATTGAAGGGAATGGCTGATAGAAGCTATTCTCTTTTTATTTTGCTGTAAAATTGAAAGGAGGAAGGAAATTGGTATATTTTGTTTTAGGTACGGTAGTGGGAGTAGCTTCTAGCTTAATATCAGATGCTGTATCTTTAAAAAATAGATGACAGAGATTATGAAAATTGAAAAATATTCCTTTATATTATACAATAGGAACGAATGTTTGTATTCCGTTTTATATTATATTTAAGAGGGTGTATTTATGGGGATAAATGAAACTAACTTAAAAAGGCTTACTGAAAAAGACGTTCAACTACAAAAGAAATTGACAGATGCTAGAAAGAAAAGGGACTCATTAGCGGACAAGCTTATTAAGCTTTCAAATAAAAGAAATAAAACGAAAATGGATATTCAGAAAATAGGAAAATATAACAAAGATTTATTGAAACAAGACAAAGATATTACATCGCTTGTAGAACAGATACGCAAAAATACGGAAGGTATGAACAGGTATAAAGGTCGGCTGACAAAAGAGCAGGAAAAGCAATTTAAAACCATGCTAAAATCTATGGAATCACAAACGAGCACAAACGTAGAGTATTTAAACAGTTATTCTGAGATGTCGAAGAAATTAAATGAACTTTCATTAGATATTAAGCATTCAGTTAAAGATAAAGAAATAATAGAGTTTGATGTATTTCTATCGCATTCGAGCCTCGATAAAGACATTTTTGTTTCAGAGTTATCGGAGAAGCTTAGTAATAAAGGATTAAAAGTTTTTGAAGATGTTAAGGTATTTAAAATAGGACAGAGTCAAACAGATATGATGAATATGGGGATATTGAATTCGAGGTTTGTTGTAATTTTCTTATCCAAAAACTTTATTGAAAGCGGTTGGTCACAATATGAATTCAAAAGTTTTTTAAATAGAGAAATCAATGAAAAAAGAGTGATTATCCTTCCTATCTGGCATGATGTTTCTGTGGATGAAGTTAGACAATATAATCCTTATATAGTTGACAAATATGCGTTTAATACAAGTAAGCAAACATTAGACGAAATGGTGAATCAAATTCATCAAGTTGTATTAGACTCATTAGATTAATAACCTAAAAAAACCGTCCTTTGCTACAGTGGATTTGCAACAAAGGATTATCAAGGTAAATGAACAGATAGAGGAACTAGAGCTGCGGCTTCAGCCAATCAAGTTACAACTGCAATCTTTTTGATGTAGGTGCAAAAGTTAGAAAAACAATTGAAGAATTAGGCGGAACAATGCCGGAGGATTTACCTAAGCCCTCAAAAAGTATTAAGCAGATTGAAAAGCAACAACTTAAAGAACCGGATAATAAGTAGGGATTGAGCATAGATTAAAATTTTAAATTAAGATTTAGAAAGGGAACTTTTAATGGATATTAGAAATATTCAAGATATGAGGGAGCTTTTATTAGATTTAGAACGACGAGTAAAAATCGTTAGAAGTGCAAGAATAGAAGCTGCAAAGAGATATAGAAGCCAAGATGCTTATTATAAATTTATAACAATTTTTTACTCAATAGTTATAACGACTCTTTCAGTTAGATATGCTGTTACGGAATCTATAGGTATAAAAAGTGTAAAGACTATATTCACTGATTTACCATTAACTCTGTTGGCTTGTTCTGTATTCATTACTTTATTTACTATGTATGTTTCAAATAAAAACTATGGTGAAAAAGTTTCTAAATTTCAATCTAATTATATGGAGCTTACGCGTTTACATTTAGATATTCAACGTTACATAATTGAAATGAAGTTGAATAAAACTGCTTTCGAAAGAGATAAAGAAAAACATGATGAATTTGGAGATAGATATTCAGCTTTATTAGCTCAATCAGAAAATCATGATGATATTGACTATCATAAGGCTATAGTCAGAGAAGGTATTGACTCTAATGATTCGGAAAATAGTAAACAAAAAATAGAAAAGGCAGAGCTGTATATTAAAAAATACAATTCTAATAATAATATTAGAAGAAGAGCAGCATTATTTTCAGGAGTATTTATGCTGCTGTTAATAGAGGGAGTAAAGTACTTTTTGTAAACCGCACTTAGCTACATTACGGTGAACCTTATCATAAGTAAGTGCGGTTTTTTAGGCTAGCTATTAGAAAATAGCTAGCCTAATCTTTTATATTTTTTGTTTAGCAAACTTAATATTTAAACGATCATAAAGGTATTCTTCTAGGACAATGACTTCAATTTTATGAGAACGTCTTTCATCCTCTAAAAAGTATTGTGTAAATGGTGTATTAGTATCTTTAGGATAACATCTGAATGTTCGAGAAGTACCAAAAGCATCGACAACTATATCGTTATTTTTAAGTTCAGTTTTAAAACATACGATTCCATATAATCTTTTAAAAGAGTGGTTAAATGAATTTTTTAAAATGTGTTTAAATTCAATGAAAAATAAAGCGTCTTTTTCTAAACTAACGCTACCTTCTCTTAAATGAGCTAGTACATCTATCCCAGCGTGAGTATCATAGTCAACAATTTCGAATGGGAAAAAGTTCGGTTTTATAATGTCTATAGTGTGATATAAAGCAAATACTCCATGTTCTTGACGAGGTTCTCTTAAAATATGATTCTCTAAAACTGCAACTTTGTTTTGTAGAATATGTTTTTTTCGCATCTCATAGTTTTTTTCTTCTTTCTTCTCGCTTTGAAATGCTTGCGAACTTTGTTCAAGATATTCCAAATCTTCCCAATAACTACTATCAATGATACCATTATAGATTTCAACAATCTTATTTTGAATAGCTTCCAGTATATCAGAAGATGTATTATCTAATGAACCACGATTGGCTGTTAATTTTAAATCTTGGCAGTTAAAGAAAGCATGGAATTTTGTATATTCAGACCCTTTTTTAGTAATCCAATCATTTTTTCTTTGAACAGGTATGAAGTCTTTACAAAGCCAAATTCCATAACGATCTTGAACTTTGTATGCACCATCAGGAGCTTTATAACCACTTCTTCTAATCATAGGGTTGTATTTTTGTTTTGCCTTATTACCTTCAATATAAAATACTGCTTGATATTCAATGTCAGGGAATTTGTCTAATGTTCCTTCATAAGTTAATTTTTTTACAAAATAATCAGGTGCATCAGATAAATATTTTTCCAATAATTTATTAAGGCTTTCTGATTCATCAGGGAATATGTGCCCAAAGTTAAGTGTTTCAGCTTCGTTTCTGTCTAAACCTTTTAGATGAATTTTAATATCATTATACGAGCAAGTTTCATCAAAAATATTTTCGAATGAACCAAATTTTGTGAACCAATAAATATGATCTTTTATTCTTTCATGAGTAAAAACAAATCTCTCGTCATTGTTATAACCAATTATTTCTATATATGTTCCTTTAAATTCTTTGTTTTGTACTGTAACTTCGATATTAGGAAGTTTATTATCGTACAATGCACTTAATGGATCAATCATTAGTGCAGTATATTCCACACCGTCTTTTCCTGTAATTACATTTACATAATCGGAATTAAAATAAATTTTAGTACCATGACCGATTGAACTCCTTGACCATATTATCATTGGCGACGACAAGTTCATTTCATTAAAAGAAAAAGGTTATTTTTAAGGGGGTATAGTAGATGGGACCCATTTATATGTTCCTGAATGAGTTTAAGCAACATACAGGAAAAGATGTATCCATTGATGAAATTGGGTATGAAACAGTTAGCTTATATAAAGAAGAAATAGACGAAGCACTTATTCCATCAGATGTTTTAGAAACACTTGATGAAATGGTAGTTGCTTCGTCTATTTTATTTACTGATGAAAATGGGGATGAATTTATGCGTATAGCAGTACAAGATAATGAAACATTAGAATACGACAAATATGTAAGATGGTTTATCAATAGCATACCTTTTAATTGGGAAGATTGAAATGAATTCATTGGGAAAGGAGTTGGAGGTAATTGAAAGTCGTAAAAAGCACAATTAAAACGGAAGTTGTTTATGATGATGCATTTGCTAATAAATATCTTGTAAGAAAAGAATGGGACAAAAATAAAAAAGCAGCCCTTGTTATTATGAAAAATGCTGGTGATGCAAATGAAATTGTACAAGATCAAACCACTATGTATGTGATTAATAATCTTTCAAAATTAGATTACGGTTCTGCTAGCATTATGAATCTGTTTCCTTCAGTAGAAAACAAAAATACGAATACATCAGCCGTTGAAAATCTGAAATTTGTACAAGAAGAAATTCAAAAAATAGATGATGTCATTATTGCGGCTGGTACAGGCATTGAAACAAATAAAGAAGCGTTAAATCGTTTGAATATGATCGTTTCAATTTTACTCGATAAAAAAATGAACATCTTTCAAATTGAATGTGCAAGAGGTAGACGAGGATTTCATCCATTATATCCAGCAGTAAAAAATGAATGGAAGTTAGTTCCGTTTAAAGAATAATGAATAGAACTTAAAGGTTACTAATAAACCGACATAAGAGGGGGATAGGGGTGAAACTAAAAGAAACATTACTTAGGACGTGAAATTTTGAATCTAACTGACATAACTAATAAACGTAATAGTGAAGTATTAAATTTGAAGGTTGATAATAAAAATTCTAACTATAAAAGAGCAAATAATGATGCAACATCTATTTTTATTAAGCAAATAAATAAAAAATTGTCATTAGTAAACTTAACGCTATCGGATTTTAAAAAGGGTAAAGTCTATGATTTTAACGAAGCAACTGTTGAAAAGTTAATCGAACTTTATGATTTTTCATTAGGTCAAAATATAAATAAATTTAAAAAGGACCAAATTAAACTAGTTGATAAAGAAATAATGACAAATTATTTAAGTTTGCTACGTGAACTAGTTGAATCACATTTTAGAGATGATGAAATAACCCCTATCATAAAAAATATTGATGCCCTTGAAATCGATATAAATATTTATGAAAAAGAATCATTAAATAACATTGCCGATGATTTATTTAATAAGAGTGGTAATGTTTCTAAGCTACAAGAAGTTGAAAAGCTTTTTACTAATATTTACTCGGTGAAACAGCTAGAGCTACGACTGCAACCAATCAAGCTACAGCTGCAATCACTAAAGGTTCATACAATTGATGAAGCGACGATCCAAGAGGTCATGACAAACTTCCAGAAGGCTTTCAAAAAGGCAATGACACAAGAACAGCAAAAGCATCTGGTCACGCTAATCATTAAAGACATAACGTTAAATGAACAACGTGAGATTGATAGTATTCAAATACAATTTAATAATACGGTACTAGATTATTTAACAGAGCATGGAGCGGATAGGTCATTAGCAAATGACCTATCTGCTCCTTTTTTACTTACCGTTAAAATTTAAGTATATATTGGTTTTAATAGTAAATTTAGTATAGAATTGTTATTAACTGTTTCTGTAGAGGTGATATAATGTCAGATTTAATTAAAACAACTAATACTTTAGTTAACGAAGGAGCTAATTCAGAAGTATTTTTGGTGATTAAAGAATCTTTAGATGGGATTCGATATGATCAACGAGATAACCCATATGTTTTAGAAACGCTAAAAGTACTTCCTGTTCAAGGATATAGAAGTGCTATCGGTTCATTTTGGAATGCAGTTATAGATGATTTGCGTAATAAGGTGATGTTTAGAAGTTTAGCTCTATTTAATAAAGAAATGAATTTCCAAAAGGAAATAAAGACCTACGAAGACTTTCAAGACTATGTGAATGATGACCAATTAATTGAGGGAGCTTATAAAATAGGCGTAGTAGATTGGGAAGCAAGTAAAGTTTTAAGGCATTGTAAAGAAACGAGACATTTATTTTCCGGACATCCTAAATCAACAGACCCAACTGCAATTAAAGTAATGGCGTTGATAGATGATTGTGTAAAATATGTTTTATCTAAAGACTACCCGATTCAAATTATAGATATTAATGAGTACATGATTAATTTGGCTTCTGAAGAATTTGATAGAAATAGGGTTGCCATTGAGAACGCATTAGGTGATTTACCAGAGAGATATAAAATAGAATTAGTGAACAGATTTTTCAATGCATATATCCATGCTAATAGTAGTACTGTTCTTAGATCCAACATAGAATTTTGTGCACCTATAATTTGGAAGAGTATCGATAGGCAAACCCAAATTCAAGTGGTGAGAAGATTAGACCAGGAAATAGTTAAAGGTCACTCACCTACAATTAAACTTGCCTTTTCATTTGTTGAAATCGTAGATGGAACGGCTTTTTTAAGTCTAAATGCTAAAAAATATCAAGTTGAACCTATTTTAACTAGGCTAGAGTCTAACTTAGATGTGTTTAGTATTGAAAATGAATGTGTTTATGAGTTAGTACGCTTCTCAGATAATATACCTGGAGAATTCATACCAAGATATGTTAATGCTTTGACTCAAACTTATATTGGAAAAACAGGTGGCTCTGCGTATTTTGCTAGAACCGATTTTTATGCAGATGGAGCAAGTGCAATTATCCCTGATTTATTTCAAAAATTCGATGACACTTCGGCGGATGCATTTATTGATTGCATAAAAACTAATAAAATTTTAAAAAGTAGAATTCAAAGAGAAGTAAAATTAGACAGATTACGTTCGTTAGCAAAAATTGTTTTGTCACGGATTTCAGCACATTATTATCAAAAAGATTTTTTGGAATTATTATGTGATACTTCAAAAACTACCGAATTCTATAAAAGGCTAAAATAACCGCACTTACATTAGTTACGGAGAACCGTATCATAAATAAGTGCGGTTTATGAAAAGAACCACCTAAAACGTTGAAGTGTCAGTGTTTTAGGTGGTTTTCATTTATACAAATTCAATAATGTCAGTTTTAATAAATGAGGGTAGTAACTTTTGTACATTTTCTAATGTTGAAAAGCGATTTTCGTTTGAAAAAATATCTGTACCTTTGAAGTCATCACTAAATAAAAAAGCAGTTGTTGGTTCGTTAAAATGAATGCAAATGGTCTCCTCTATCGAAGCATTTATCCCATCTGTACGTTTCGCGTCCCAAATTTTGCTTTCTATCATAAACATGTCTTTTCGATTTGACCAAATAGAGCTCATACTATAATTATGCTGCCAAATCATGATAGGAATTAGACGCATTAGTTCTTGATGATTTATGATAGTAATCATTAAATAAGTACTCTTTTTTGAATGATAAAATACTTCAAATGGTAGCTGTGCATCATGTAACTCTTGTATAATCTCTTCAATAATTTCTCTATTACTCTGCTTGAATAAATAATAAAGTGGAAATGGGGCTAAGCTTTCTGTAAATAGAGCAAGTTGTTCGTCTGTATAGTCTGGATAATACATCTCGCCAATATTAATGGCATATTGAATGCCTTCATTTATAAAAAATTGATAGCCCCCAGTTGAAGGTTCATTTTCATAATACTTTTTGGGTAAAAAGCCAATCTTTAAATTCATTACAATTACATCCTTAAATTTAGTATAAATCTGATTGGAAAAAAACGCACTTATACATGTTACGGAGAGTCCTACCCATAATTAGATGAGTTTTTTCATGAGCCGCCCTTCTGAATACGTTAAAAGTTTATATTTAGAAGGACTACATCTTCATAAGAATTTATTATTAAATGGTGTATATGATAAAAAAAGTGGCGCAGATTTTAATATCCGAGTGTGGACTGTTAATGACGGAAAAGAAATGGAACAACTATTAAAAATGAATAACGTAGAAACCATTGTAACGGATTTTCCGATGGAAGCTATTTCTTTAAGAGCTAATAAGTATATATCGATAATAAGTGATGACAAACAGGCAATGGCTTTTCCTAAAGCCTCTAAGTAAGTTACTTGTAGTCTATTTAAAATTTTTGATTAAAGAAAAACGAAAAAATATAAAACTATTGGTTAGTCTGATCTAAAAAGCGTTACTACCAATTGCTAAGCATTTATCGCCAATTTGGTTCTCACAATGACCATCTATAGAGATAAAGATCTTATATACTAGGAAAGTATAATATAAACGAAAAATAAGCTGTATAGAAAGTTAAATTTTAATAACTTCTGTACAGCTTATTTTTTTAATTAATATGCCTTAAAGCATTCGTCTCACTCTATGAACACTCTAAAAAAATTGATCATGTATGCCTTAAATTTGCATGGGGCATAAACATAATCAAGAGGCATAGTAAGAACTATTATCGTTAACTTTTTATAGCTAGGCCACTAAAAGAAATCGGTCCAACAATGTTTGCTTGTGCGTTGGGTGTAATATTCTCAGCAAAAACTTGATAGAAGTTAGCGCCAGCTATTAAATTGGAATCAATAGCTTGGAAGGTAAAGATGTAATTTTGTTCTGAATCAGCTGATTCTACTCCATCTTGCGTATTATAGATCTCTTTCCCGTTACGGAAGACTCTAAATACAATGTGGGAAATATCAGTAACTCCCGCCACGCCGATGCTTGCAAGCAGTTCAACATTATTGTTTCTTGAAGCGGTGCCTGGAATGTTTATTTGAATCGAAGCTAAAAGAATTTTAAATGGTGCCTGCGGGATTGGAAAAGCAGTTTCTGGGTTAAACGTATTTAGAGGTTCAGTTGCTTGGTAATCAAGAATTTGTACCATTTAATCACCTCCTTTTGCTAGGATACTATAAGATATGTTCTATATTAGAGTTGGATTGTGTAGTAAACTAAGCTGTGTTATTTTTTAAACTTCGTCTAGTGAACTGTTCTAGTTTTTAATGGAATTATGAGCTTTCAAAGTAAAATCATTTTAGAATTTATGATCTTTAGTTTGAAGTAATAAAATAGGTGAAAAGGTATGTAAACATAGTTGTTTTGCATACCTTCTAAGATGAGATGGAATAAAGAATGGGTTTAAATTGGAGGTAGCTCTTCTTTTTGCATTGAAATGAGCCACATAAAATCATCTTCAATAATAATTTGAAGATCTTGACCGAGGCTAATTAATTTCTCCGCTTTTAATTGTTTCGTACTTATACCGCGACGTTTGTCCCCGAGAATAACGAAGTCTGTATCTTGTGTCACAGTCCCTTGCATAATCCCTCCACAAGATCGTACTCTTTTCGCAGCTTCTGAACGTGTCATCGTGGAAAGGGCCCCTGTAAAAACGATTTGTTTATTATAAAACGGATGCATCAAGCACTCGGATGGATCAGAAAGTAAGATGATTTCTGTGTTGTCCTTATTGTTGTTCATGTTGGTTCTCCTTGATGATTTCAACCTAAATGATAGGTGAGCTTGATTATAATTTGTATAATGACAGGAATAGTACTGTACATCAAAACTAGTCATGGAGAATCGTATCATATGTCAAGGTGATTGGTAGATGTAATGGATACACGATAGAGGAATTGTTACTTGAAGTACCGTATCGGAAAAAGTGCAATTTACACTTGCGTATTAAAAGGATTATTAAAGGAGAGCGCGTATATTTGACGGTCACCTTTCTTCTTAAACTTGCACTTCACTCATGAATGCATGAGTATTATCTTCTGTATCTTTAAAAAATACCATCCATGTTTCTGTTTGTCCCATTTTTGCTACAACATGTGGTTCATCGATAAACGTAACATTTTTATTTACTAAATCCTCATATGTCATGCTCAAATTTTCAACTTGAAAATAAATAATTGAACTTGAATAAATAAATTCGTCTTTTTCTGGCAAGGTTAACAAAAGACGTAATCCATTACAATCAAAGAATGCCATGCTGTCAGTATTAAATAAAAGTGAAAGCCCTAGTTTTTCTTTATAAAAAATGTATGGCTCGATCTAACTCTTTAACTGGGATTCCGATTTGTCCGACGCTTTGAATCCTCTTCATTTCCAATGACATTATCCCCTTTCAAATATGGATTTATCTTAAGAAAATACTATTAAATTTAGTATATCTTATCCAAAATCAACTGCCATTGAAAAGTATTTATAGAAAAAGAAACTTTACTATCTTCATTGTGATTTTTAATTTAAAAGTACGCTAATAAATGGGGGAGTATTCATTAGCTTTTCCGTACATATTTTCTGCACATTTTCCAATACTATATCTAAATTATTTATATTAAATTGGCAAGAAGGGAAGATGAAAAATTGGCTAAGCACTCAGATATGAGCTGGAAACAAGATCATCCAAGCACTTTGTTTGGGAACTCTGTCCAAAAGGCAGAGCGTTTGTTGAAGCATGCAAAGTCACATCCGGAGGAAATAGCGATAGAGCATGCTTTCAATCAAATCGAACATGCAGAAAATGCATTCATGAATGCGCAGCAATTTGGTGAGCATTTGGATACAGTTCAGCAAAATAAAGAATACTTAGAGCAAATCAAGCAGCAATTACACGAAATGCAAGGCAAGCAGTAGACAGAGGATATAAAAATAATACAATTAAGCGGCTTAGCCTAAAAGGACTTGAGCCGCTTAATTGTATTCCTTTTGCTTGTAGTAACTTTACTTTTAGTCGATTATAGCGCTATGTTGCATAGAAGAGGAAACATAACGTTTTCTTTTCCGATGGATCCTGGGCTGTGATCCGACGAATTGGAATACATGCTCTCCAAAAAATTGTAGTGACTGACATCTTTCCTGGGAAATATTTTCAGTTTTTTTACATTTAATTTAGTTTTTGTATCGTTACAAGTAAAAACGTATGCCATATAAGTTGATTGGAGTGGAGGCTGGTGACTCCATGGGGATTAGCGATATAGATGAACGAAGGCTAAAACCATCACATCCTGTCATAACTCCTTCGTGACCAACGTGTTGGCCCGAGACCCCTGGAGCGAGCCTCGCGAATTCGGACGCCCCCAGGAACGGAAATCAACCCTTATGATGACGAACTTATTCTTAACACCAAACAATTACTGTATACGGTGTTGTTTGTGCAGGAATACTCCTTGTAGTAGGACCGTAAATCACAATTAAGTTTCGATTTGCCGGGCTTTTTGAAAAAGGTTGCCCATTCTTTAGCAAGATAAGTGTATAAGCAGAAAGATTTAGTTGTAATTGACCATCACTACTCACTAATTGATTGTTAAAAAAGTCGACTTTGACATTTTGAAAGCTATTTTCCTTTACGACGACGAGGGCTCGATATTGAGGTGGATATATTAAAGGAACAGGTGCATTCCCATCATAATATCCAGTAATCAAATCACCGATTGTTACAATTTCTTGGTTTACAAAATAAGTAGAAGGTGAGACGACAAAATTGATAATGCCCTGAGTACTATCTTCTACCGTCATAAGCTTATAACAGCCTTCTTTTTCTCCATTTTGCCCGATCGGAAAATCATCAATTTGGGTAACGACCCCACGAAATGATTTAAAGTTTACCATTGCTATTCCTTTCTTTATTAAAATCAAAAATTGGTGAAACAAGGTAAAAGAAAACCGACTTTATAATAAGCAGCGTCATTTTTAATTTATGTAACATCCCCAATTTGAGTGACAGAATGATTTTATGATCAAAAGGTTAGGTTTCTATATTACATGAATCAATATATACTTAATTTGCAAACTATAAATTCAGAGGAGGGGAGATTATTGAAGTGGATTTCTAAAAATAAGAAGCCCCTTTTACTATTCATCATTATTATTATTTTTATTGCTGGTATACTCGATATCAAATATGAAGGATTATTCTTTCAACTATTACCAGGATCTATTCAAAACTATTTAGCTGATATTTTTAAATAAGTGGATTAGGAGAAAGAGACTGAGCTATTCATAGTTGAAATTGGGTTTATGACTTAATTAGTAATTTAGCTCTAGAAGAATGATGACTGCTCTTCTGATTTGAATCTGTTGACATGGAGTTAACTCCATCTTTTAAAGTGAAAGTAATAAAAGATTGGGGTGATGTAAATGGATATTATTGTTTATGTATTGATAGGGGTATACGCATTATTAACAGGGATTGCAGGCTTGCATCAATGGAAAGAGAATGGCTTTCAAATACGAGCATTCTTATTTGTGGTCATATCTATCAGTATTGTTGTAACAATATTTTTACCAAACAAAGCTCTAGTACTGATGTTATTAATTTTAGAATTTGTGTTGTTACATGTATTAACAGTTGCGGAAGGGCTATTAACAAATAAACAGCTAAGATACAGTCACCATATCGTTCGTTTCATATTCCATTGTATACTACTATTATTGGTTTATAAATTTATAATGTAGTAGGTGATGATCATAAAAATTGGCGAATTTGCTACATGTACGGATCTTAGTAAAGATACGATCCGTTATTACGAAAAAATGGGTTTATTACATCCGGAAATGAAAAACAAACACCGTGAGTATAACGAGGAACATATTGAAATCATTAGTGCAATTCGTAAACTAAAGCAATGTGGTTTTTCACTTCAAGAAATTAAAATGCTTTTTGAATGGTCGCAAAATACGGATGAAAATGATGAATTGACAGAAGCGGAAATCCAAAACGTTCAACAGCTGAAAATATTATTTCAAAATAAGTATAAACAGATGATTCAAAGAGAAAATGAGATTAAACAAATAAAGCAAGTCTTGCTACGTGTTGATCATAAAATCGAGCAGCTGCTAGAAAAAAGTAAAGGTTAGTTGGGTGTTCTAATTAGAATAACAACATCATTTTAGACAATTATCTAATTAAGAAAACAAAGGAAACATCATAAAAAAGATAATATTTCATAATTTAACACAGCTAATAGGCTGTGTTTTTTTTATAAAAAATAAAAGGTTTTCTTCAAAAAATCTTGAATATATTGTGGTATTCTAAAGTCCGATTTTTAAGAAGGGTGATGTTTATGGAAGAGTGGAAAATGGCACTTGAAGAGTTTTTAAAAGATTGGAAGAATCGACATGATGTTGTAGGGGCACTCGTATGTGGGAGCTATATAACGGGAGATCCTTCAAAGCGTTCTGATATAGATGTACATATTATTTTATCTGAAGATGTTGATTGGCGAGAGCGAGGGAATAGGGTTATGAATGGTTTTCTTATAGAATATTTCGCTAATCCACCAAAACAAATTCGCAAATACTTTCAACAAGATTTTCAAAACCAAAGAACAATGTCCATGGTTCAATTTATTACAGGAAAGATTTTATTTGATAACACGGGCATACTTAATGAATTAAAAATCGAAGCGGAACATTGGCTAAACAAAGATTATGAAGACCTAAATAAAACAGTTTTAGAAATAAAAAAATATTCACTCTGGGATTCACTAGATAATTTAAAGGATTGTTTTGAACAACAAAGAGTAGATTTCCCCTTTGTATATTTTAATTCATTAGCTAATTTATTTTCTGAGTACTGTCAGTTTCTAAGATTAGAAAGCATTCCATACTACCAAGTACATTCTTATCTTATAGAGCCAACATATATTAAAAAATATTTAAAAAATGTTTTTCCTGATTCAATATTTAAAGAAATGTTTTTAAAAGCATTATTAGAAGTGGACAAACAAAAGATGGTGGAGGCATATGAACTGTTAGTAAACTATGTATTTCATCAGATGGGTGGTTTCAAAATAGACGGCTGGAAAATAAAAAGCACTGTCGAAAAATAGGATGAGATTTGATTTTTTGGTTAGAATAAAAAAAGAAATAACACTAGTAAATATTAAGAATATTCGTTATATTTTTATATGTAGTGGAGCTGGTGCAAAAACAAGACTGGTTCCATATTTTTATGTTATTATATAGATATAATATTAAAAGATCCGCATTATTATATGAAAACGCTAGCCAATTTTAGGTCAATTATTCCATAAAACTTACATGAAGGTTGGGTTTCTTTGCGGTGGAATAGGAGGTTTTTCTCTTGATTTATTAAGGGGAAGGCTCGAAAAAAGCACATAACTCTCATATAGATAGTTGATATTTTAATCTTTATGTAATTATGATACACTGCAATAAGGTAATAATTGATACAGAAAAGGTGTACGCCTAGGTTACTCCATGGCTTACTGAGATATCTAAGCAGGAGAGCTATACATCCTTTCTGCAAATCTTAATATATAAGGAAGGTAAAAATGAGTAACAGACAAATTAAATCAGATGTTATCTTAATTGGTGCCGGAATCATGAGTGCGACTTTGGGGACAATGCTCAAAGAATTAGCACCAGATTGGAAAATTACAGTATTTGAGTCGCTCGATAAAGCTGGTGAAGAAAGTTCTCACGAATTAAATAATGCGGGAACTGGACATGCTGCACTTTGTGAGCTTAACTACACTTCAGAGAAAAAAGACGGATCAATCGATATTAGCAAAGCGATTAACGTTAATGAACAGTTCCATGTTTCAAGACAGTTCTGGTCTTATCTAGTGAACAATAAACTGATCAATAATCCACAAGACTTTATTATGCCTTTACCTCATATGAGTTTAGTACAAGGGAAAGACAATGTAGAGTTTCTAAAAAAACGTCATGAAACGATGACAAAAAATCCTTTATTCCAAGGTATGGAATTTTCTGATGATCCAGAAAAACTAAAGGAATGGATTCCTCTTATTATGCAAGATCGTCCAGCAGATGAAGCTATTGCTGCGACAAAAATTGATACTGGTACAGACGTTAACTTTGGTGCATTAACACGTATGTTATTCGACCACCTAAAAAATAAAGACGTTGACATCAACTATAACCATAGTGTTGAAAGCATGAAACGTACTAGCGATGGTTCATGGGAAGTACGAGTGCACGACAAAAAAGGCTGTAAAATGGAATACCATACAGCAAAATTTGTTTTCCTTGGAGCTGGTGGAGGAAGCCTAGAATTACTACAAAAATCAGGTATTCCTGAAGGGAAACATATCGGTGGATTCCCAATAAGTGGATTATTCCTAGTATGTAAAAACCAAGAAGTTGCTGAGCAACATCATGCGAAAGTATACGGAAAAGCTAAAGTTGGTGCTCCACCAATGTCTGTTCCGCATCTTGATACACGCTATATTGATAACAAAAAATCATTACTATTTGGACCGTTTGCAGGTTTCTCACCTAAGTTCTTAAAAACAGGTTCAAATATGGATTTATTTGCTTCTGTAAAACCGCATAATATTACAACGTTATTAGCGGCAGGGGTTAAAGAAATGGGCTTAACAAAATATTTAATCCAACAACTTATGTTATCTAAAGAACAACGTATGGAAGAGCTACGTGATTTCATCCCAAATGCTAAGAGCGATGATTGGGATATTATTGTAGCTGGTCAACGTGTACAAGTTATTAAAGATACTGAAGCTGGTGGTAAAGGAACACTTCAATTTGGTACAGAAGTTGTAAGTGCTTCTGATGGCTCAATCGCTGCATTACTTGGAGCTTCTCCAGGTGCTTCTACTGCTGTTCACGTTATGCTTGAGGTAATCAATAAATGCTTCCCTCAACATGTTAACGAATGGGAATCAAAAATTAAAGAAATGATCCCATCATACGGCAAGTCATTAGCAGAAAACCCAGAGCTTCTTAAAGAAATTAACGAAGCAACAGACGAAGCGCTTCGTTTAAAATAAAATAGGATGTAGAAACAAAGAATGTAAATGATTTGTTTCTACAAAATACAATAGGACCTTCAATTTTAATTTTGGATTGAAGGTTCTATTTTTTTATTTCAACATCTTTAAGGAAGAGTATTTTGTGAAAAATTAGCCTCTATTAAAACGTGGAGTGATTTCATAGCGTATGCTTTAACGATTCTCATATCCTTTTGATAACAAGTTGTACCAGGAATATTTAATATATTATCTAATATATTTAAATAGGCATTAATTAATGACAAAATCGCAATAATTTATGAAACAAATATTTATAAATCAAAATAAATGATTAGAAGCACACCTCTTACTAGCAAATAAAAGGTGTGCTTCTAATTTTAAAATTTAAGCTTGGAATAACAAAATTGGATAGAGCGTTTGATATACATTGAACAAAAGAATAGCAACAAAGAAACCAAGAGTGCTAGCGGAATGCTGAAAACGATTGGAAGCTCTACACCATACCAAATGCTCATTTGTATTTGTTCCAAGCCGAATGTTCGTAAAATGCCGGCTACTATTGATAGTAATGCACTGAAGACCAGCCCTGCATAGAGGATAGATAGTACGAGAAGGGCTAATGAGCAAAAAAAGCCTTGAATGATTTTTATGAATATCATTCGTTTTCCCTCCGTATAATTTGTTGCACCTTGGCGTTTTTAGCAATCGAATAGCTTTTTGTATAATAAAGTGTTTGTATATGACAATTATCGCCTATTGCTACAATATCTCCGTCAACAATTTCTGCATCTGTATAGGACAGATGTATTTGTTCACCTTTAATACATGTACAATTCAACTTTTTCTGTAGAAAAGAAATAGATAACGTATCTTTTTCTACATGTATCACATCTGCAATAAGCTTTCCAATTTTATTTCCACCAGACATTTTTAAGTGAAAATGTTTAGCCTCTATTTCATTTGCTTTAACAAAACCGACTGCATGAAACTGTTCTACTTGTAAGTTTTGTTCAATGCCCAACTTCCCAGAACTATTCAATTTTGTTACTCGCCCATTGCACATAGTTAAGTTCCCCGCACTTTTCACCTCATTAATTTCACAAAAATCTTTTATAGAGCATGATCCCGTATTATTTAAAATCTGTGCTTCAACGAGGGAATGAAAAGAACTATGACCATGAGTGGAGATTTTTTTTACGCGTATTTCCTGATGTAAAGCAACAGATCCACGGATATTTAATTGCTCACAGTCTGCTACTAAGTCTTTAATAGAGCCGTTAGTAAGGGTTACTGTACGTAGTTTTTGAATCAAGGATAACCACCTCATTTTAATTTAATTAATATATATTTTAATTATTAAAATATATATTAATTAAATTATATGTTGCTTTGTTTTGTCAAGAACAAAAAAGTGCTACGACTTTTTATGGATTTTTTAGGCAATAAAAAAAGGATTTCAATATCATGAAACCCTAAAAAATTTTATTCATTAACTGATTAACTTCACGCAATATGTTTGCCATGTCTATCAGCTTTTCCTGTGGAAACTTTAAAAATAAATCTTGAACCTTTAATTCACCGCTATTAGTTAACGCCATTTTTACAACACGACGATCTTCTTGTTCTCTAATCCGTTCTACAAGTTCTAATTTCTCAAGTTTATCGCACATCGATGTAACGGCTCCTGGTGTCACACTAAAGAACTCAGCAATTTCAGTTGCCTTCATACCATTATTACTCTTTAGTTGAAGTAGGAGGATCAGTTGGTTTTGCGACAATGTTTCTCCCTCGGATAAGAGATTTACAAACTTTTTTGATTTCTGTTGTATTTCAAGCATTTCTCCCATAATCGTTTCCACATTGTGCAATTGTTCTTTTTTTGACATAGTATCACAGCCCGTTAAAATATTTAATAACTAAATTATATAGTAAATAAATAATGTGAGCTACAGCAATCGTTGCTAATGACTATATCGATAACTTCGAGTGCTGTTGTACTAAAGGTTTATTATATTAATGATATGAACGAGAAGAGTGGATTACCACCATAACGTGTGGTTGATTTCTGTTCTTGCTGGGCACTTTCCCCTGTGGACATGAAGTTTAATCTGAATTTTCAGACCCTTTTAGGGAGAGTTGTTGAATTGTATATTTTTCTTTTATAAACATAAAAGTACATGCTAAGTGGCCACCATAGAACGATAAAGATTGGATAAATCGCCCATATCACGCCTGGTGAAGAAACAATATTTACTGTAATAAAAAAGATACTAATAAGAATTGTAGCGGTAACAGAGAAGGCTACAAACGTTTTTCTTTGTGCGTGATATAAAGCTAAAGGCCACCAAATGACTAAAAATGATGGATAGATTGCCCAAGGGTATGGATGCGATAAAATAATATTTAATAAGGAGTAATAAATAATGGTACTTGCACAGCCTATTAGTGCAATTTTTAATGTTTTTGCTTTTTCCTCTAAATACATTAGAATAGGCCACCAGATAATTGGATAAACCGCATATATGAACCATATATAATCTGGTGAGTATAAATAATTTTCAATGATTAGAAAAGCAATGATCATGGCGCTACAAACAAGAGAATATTGTTTATACATTCTTTTAGACATGAAAAATAAAGTTATAGGCCATAGTAAAATTAGAAAGCACGGGTACATAAACCAAATCGTCTGAGGTGAAGTCGTATAATTGACGATTCCTAAAAAAATCATTGTCATCAAACTACCAACAATCGAAAAGCTAATAAAGTTCTTCATGTTTTATTCCCTCCATTTCTTACGTGACCAAACGAAGTACATAGTTAATGGCCACCATAATATTGCGAAGATTGGATAGATTGCCCAAATTATATTGGGTGTATAGTAAAGATTAATAAAAATAAAAAATACAATAATTAAGCCACTACCCCATATAGAGAATTCTAAATTTAATTTAGACATGTTTTTCTTTTCGGGCTCCTTAACACCTAATTCCTTTTTTAAATCCTCGATATCCCCAAACTCCACGATGGCTTTGTTAATGGCATCCTCTTGTTCTTTCCCTTGCTCCATTAAATAAAATACTTTTTCTTCAAGGTTTTGAATAATTTCTTGTTTCACCATCTCTGTTTCTTTATTACGAGGAATGTCTTTAAAAAGCTCATCAATATGATTTTTTATCTTTTTCATTCTAAGCCCTCCATAAATAAGTCGATAATTTCTTTTACTTCCGACCACTCTTTTACTAGCTCATTTAAATAAGCTTTACCTAACGGGGTAATACGGTAATACTTTCTTTTGCCTCCGTGGGAAACATCACCATAATAGGCTTCAATAATTTCCTTTTTCTCAAGACGTTGAAAAACTGCGTATAAAGTTGCTTCTTTAATTTGAAATCGATTATTTGTGCGGATACTTATTTCCTGAGAAATTTCATAACCATAACGGTCTTTCTCTAAAATTAACCTTAAAATAATGGAATCCAAGTGTCCGCGGATGATGTCACTTCGAACCATAAGTCACCTACTTAATTTTTATTGCTCTATCTGTTAGAGTAATATTAGCAAACATTACTCTGCCTGTCAAAGTAATTTTTCCAAATACGTCCAGATTTTCACCGAAGTGTAATTATTAAAGGTCAAAAAATCCCCTTTTACATCAGAAGTAAAAGGGGATTGGGGTTATTTATTTAGCATTGAACGGCTGTTTTTATTACATATACAATGCTGCAAGGAATATACCTAATGTTTCTTCATAGATGTCGTCGAATTGACTAAGCGGAAGTGGATTTGTACCACTACCTAATTCAACTGTAAAGCCAGGTCTACGCCAATCCTGAATAAACCAATCTTTATAGCCTGCATAACTGCCAGCTGAATGAATAGGCTCGTAGCCACTGACGCGGCTAAACTCATTAACAAGAATTTCTGACTCTGGTGGTTCGAGATTTTTAAAACCCCAATAAATCACTCTGCCTTGTGTATGAAACGCAAGAACTCTAGCAAAATCGCGTTTCTTTGTTAAGTCAGCCATAGCAATGGCCTCAGGCTCGGACAAAGGTCGTTGTCCGCCAAAATCTCTTGGCCCAGGTATTTTTGGATTTCGCGCACGTTCGAGTTCCCATTCTGCAGGAAACTGATCGTTCAAATCGACACCATTTATATTAGCCTTCCAACCTGAGAAATCGGTGCTATCGTTATTCATCGTAAGAAGCTTATTTCTTAATACTTCGTCATTAGGTGGCCCTTGTAATACTAAATCAACACCATCGGGATTGACCATCGGAACTATAGATAGGATTGTTTGCTGGTAAAGTGGTAATGAAGATAAACCTCGAATTGTACTTTGATTGGTGAGAGAGAGTAGATAGTCGTTAATAAAAGTTAAAATAATCGAAGTCGTAATCCATTCGTTCGCATGAAAGGAGCCGTTATAATGGACACGCTTTGTTCCGTTCCCGATGAGAAGCTCTGGGATATCATGTTGTAAAACAGAATGTCCAATAGTAGAGCTTTGTAGAAATGGATAAGCATCGACAAGCTTTTTAATATCATTCATCATAATGGTGTAAGTATAATTTTGTTTCCCATTGACGAGCCTCCATGTAATTCGTTGGGGGATGCGGATTGTCTGTCCAATGTGTAATTGATTTGGATTAAGACCGGGGTTGACAAGCAAGATGGCTCCTAATGGCAGATTTCTGCTTTGGGCTATTTGCCAAAAACTATCTCCTTGTTTTACTTGATAATTGACTGTAACAAACCCTGGAATTCGAATGCGCTGTCCAACCGTTAAAAATTGAACATTAATATTTCGGTTCGAATCTTTAATTAGTTGAAGAGGTATTTTAAACACTTCACTGAAACGCCAAAGAGAATCCCCTGGTCTTACGTAAATGTCCACAATTATTCTCTCCTTAATTTAAAGTAGTTCAATATAAAATGTATATGAAAAAAATAGGGGACTTATTAACTTTAAATGAGTAGATTTTGTTAAGTATTTGTCGGAAAAGATGTTAATCGGCTTTGTCATATAAGCTACTCCTCCGATACCGCGCAAGCTTGTTTTTATCCCTAGAGCTGTGACAATAATAATATCGTTCATTTTGCTTAATACGTTTACAAGCTTCAATATCGTCGATTCCGGCCATCATAATCTAAGAAAATCAAATCTACTGAATTTCTTGTAGGATTTGGTGCATCTAACTGTAAATAATCAAAAAGCTCATAGGCAGATGTTAGAGAAACACAGTTATCTTAACCTGCATATTTTCATACTTTTTCTAGATTGACCTGATTGCCACCTACAAGAAGAATGGTCATCATTATGTCCCCTATTTTGTTTGAAGTAGTGCAGATTCTTTATGAATGCATGAACGTTATTATTATACAAAATATTGGAGAATAACGGTATTTTAAGGAGAATTTTAGATTTTGAATAAGTAAAGAGCTAACAAGAAAGAGTCAGCTCTCGAAACGTATCGTTCTTTTCAAATTCTAGCTTTTTTAAAGCCATTATAAATATCAAATGCATTTGCAATGATGGCAATAGCAATGCTTACGAATAATATTCGGTCTATCGCAAACAAAATCTTAGCAGAGGTCGTTCCCGTAATTGCAGCAATATATGGTACGGCTGGACTGTGTATAAGATCAGGGTGAATAGCCATCAGGATAAAAACAATGACTCCTGTACATTGAAGAAGTGCATTAGTTACGGCGATTAACATGGTCCATTGACCAGCTTTCAATTTCCATAATGTTAAAGCTACACTTAAAATGATACAACATAAAACGATTGGAGCGAAGGATAGTAAGACATCCTGATTGAATATAGGCATAACAAATTTCAACCCGCCTTTATTGTGAGAAGTATAAATTCCTAACAGGTGATCAGCATTGAAATAGGCAAAGGAGAAAATAGCAATGCCTAAGAAGCTTAAAATATTATCATTAAGTGAAATCGTTTTTTCTTTAGGGATTATTTTAACTTTTGCTAAATTATCCGGCGTCCATTCTTTTTTTATAAGGGGCATTCGAACGTTTTTTCCTTCAGATCGTTCGATGACAATGAAAGCAACTGTAATCCAGAACAGTGCGTAGATGATTACTGAAATAATATGGGAGATAGTGATTGAAATAGTTTTAATAATAGCAGTCAGGAGTGCACCTTCTCCGTTATAGAGCACAATACTTTCTATCATCTGTACAATAATTGTAAGTAAAATTGCCCAAGGAATAACTAATTTTATTGTCCTAATATAAGTGTCAAACACTTCTGGACCAATAATAAATCGTGGCGTTTTTTGATAGCTTGCTGCAACTTCTATAGGATTACCGAGTTTTTTAAGAACTTCCTTTATAGCTGATTCTGAGTAATCTTCAGATAACATATCTTCAATAGTAGATTTTAGTTCTAGACGGGTTTTATCACGCTTATCCTTGCTTATCCTTTTAGTTACTTCATGAATATATGCATCAATCAGAGTCACTCTTTCCGCCTCCCTTCAATAATTCAATCCATTCCTTTTTAGTTAAGTCATATGTGCGCGCAACACATCGTATTTCCGGCACTTTCTGATGCCCTAATCAACGAGCTAACGACAGTAATGTATTTTAGCTACTACCAACGTGCTTGAGAAGCTGAATAAGGGTGTAGCTATAAAACATTGTATGCAAAAACAACAAGCACGAAATGTTCCGCCCCATGCTTCCTTTCTGTAAATAAGGAGACCACCGAGTCTTATTTGTATGTGGTAATATATGTTATTACCGAGGATTGAAATTCATGTGAAAAAAATTATGAAAAGAGCGTGCCTTAAAATAATTTAGTGTGGGATGGGGATGTATATGAAAGTCGTTGAAAAATTATTGTAGGAAGAGGATTTTATACATTTTGTTAATATTGTGGTGGGTGCTTATCCAGGAAGGATAGGCAGTTTACAACCAACAAAAGAGCAGTAAAAAGCGCTTTTTATGCACAATCAAAACAATGACGCAGCTATTCATTATTATGGGCTATGGGAAGATAACAAACTTTTTGGTGGCATGCGACTCCATGATTTTGAAATGAATCTCTTCTCTAAAATGATGCCAATCGGGGGAGTAGGCCTAGTTGCAGTTGATTTACCCTGTAAAAAGGAAAAGGTTGCCAAAGAATTGATCGATCATTTTTTTAAAGTTTTTTTAGAGAAAAATGTTCATTTTGTTGCGTTATATCCGTTTAGACCTGACTTTTATAAAAAAATGGGCTTTGGATACGTATGTTTTTAAAAACAGAATCAGAGCTGGCATCAATTTTTAATAACCCTCAAAACTATATTATTGCTGTTGAAAAGGGAGATTCAATACAAGGTTATATGGTATTTTCCTTTAATAAGCAAAGTGAAACGAATTTTTTACTTAATAATCTAGTTATTAAAGAATGGATCTATGAGACACCAGAGGCTCTATTAGAGTTCAGTACATTTTTAAATAGTCAGGTGGATCAAGTGAACCGTATTGAATGGAACACTTTTAGGAGATATATGTAATGGAACAAATCATTTAATCCCAAGTGTCTATCATGCAAGTGCTGTTTCTGGTGTTGGTTTAATGTATCGCATTATTAATGTTCGCGGTTTTTTTGAGGAGCTTACAACACATAATTTTAATGGTCAAACATTGACATTTAAGTTAACTGTAAACGATTCGTTATTGGCTGAAAATAATCAGCAAATTGTTATCGAGGCTATTGATGGTAATATAAAAATTTCTAATAGTACTAACTATGATGTAGAAATGGTGATCGATATCGCAGAGCTTTCTTCTCTTATCATAGGAGTTGTGACAGTACAAGAATTATTGATGCTCAGCAAGGTGAAGATTAGTGATGGACAGTACGTACAGTCATTGCATCATTTCTTCTTTGTCCCTGATAAACCAACTTGCATTACAGCATTTTAGGAAAATAAAGTTATGGTTCTTTTTTCATAAAGAGTGATGAGCGTACAGGCCGTTCCAACGGCGTAATATTAATAATAAAATAGCTTACAATTAATATTAAAATAATAAGTGAATAAATTAAGGTGTTGATAGGATGATCATGTTCCACAATAATTAATCGAATCATGGCTGTAATTCCTATATAAATAAAGTACCTTAGTGGGAAATGATAATTCTCTTTAAAATATTTAATAATCATAGTAATAAATTCAAAATACAAAAAGAAAATAAGAATATTAGCAAGAAAAAGCTTATAGTCTCCACCATCGTTGTTGAAAATTAAAATTTTAAGAAATTGGATGAGTTCTTTGCTAAGTAGGAAGGATAAAATGAGTGCCAGAAGTACAAGACATATATTAAGAAATGACTGTAAAATTTTAGGTATTGCCTTTGTTAATTGTAAATAAGTCGAGTGCTTATGGTTCATCGAATTCCTCCAAACTTATAAATCGTTATTAATGAATATGAAAACGCGTCATCGTTTTATGCTTTGAATATAACATTTCATCGTAAATATAATAGTGTGTATTTGTAAAGTTTTGGTATATTTTCATGAAAGAAAGTTTTCAAAATAAATTAGCTGTATGCTAAAATAGATGTGCATGAATATAAAATTTAAAAGGGGTTTTAAAAATGGCTAAAGCAGTAAAAGCAGGAAAAATTACACCAGAGCGTTTAGAAGAAGCATTAAACGTACGTGATCGTCTTATTATCGAGTTATTAGTACAAGTACTTGATGAAAAGCTTGTAATTGAACGTCCAGTATTACGTGAGCGTGTAGCAAACCTTGTAGACCTTTCTGATTATGATGAAGAATTAAAAGAAACGATCCACGCTGTTATTAACAAGCTATAATTGAAAGGGAAATGCTACACCTCATGGGTAGCATTTTTTCTTTTGCAAGTACGGAAAATTGCTCAGTATTTGCCCAGGAGAAACGGAACCAACGAAAAACCCAAACAAGAATTTATTCCATTCTTGTTTGGGTTCTTTTAGTTTTTAATATACTTTATCACCATTAAAAATAGAGTTTTTCACAATTACATAATCTACATTTCGAATGGCATCAAGTTTATTGCCGCCTGCATAGGAAATAGATGATTGAAGGTCTTGTTGCATTTCAATTAACGTATCTTTGATGCTGCCTTTATGTTCAACAAACATCTTTTTACCTTCAACATTTTTACGTTCGCCTTTTTGGAATTCAGAAGCAGATCCAAAGTACTCCTTCACAGTTTTACCGTCGATTTCGATTGTTTCGCCAGGTGACTCTTCATGACCTGCAAATAATGATCCGATCATCACCATTGAAGCACCAAAGCGAACCGATTTTGCAATATCACCATGTGTACGAATACCGCCATCAGCAATAATAGGCTTCGTTGCGGCTTTTGCACACCAGCGTAGTGCGGCAAGTTGCCAACCACCTGTACCAAAACCAGTTTTGATTTTAGTAATACATACTTTACCTGGTCCAATACCAACTTTTGTTGCATCTGCACCCGCGTTTTCAAGTTCACGTACCGCTTCAGGCGTACCCACATTACCAGCAATAACAAAGCTATTTGGTAGAAGTTTTTTAATATGTTGAATCATACGAATGACAGCATTTGAATGACCATGTGCAATATCAATTGTAATAAATTCAGGCACTAAATTAGCAGCTGCTAATTCTTCAATAAAAGGATATTCCTCATTTTTTACACCAACACTAATGGATGCGATTAATCCACGATCATGCATATCTTTAATGAAATTGATACGTGTCTCAGGGTTAAAACGGTGCATAATATAAAAGTAACCGTTTTCAGCAAGCTTCACAGCAAGACTTTCGTCGATAATTGTTTGCATGTTTGCTGGTACAACAGGAAGTTTGAATGTATGACCACCTAAAGTAACAGAAGTATCACATTCTGAGCGACTTTCTACTATACATTTTGCGGGAATTAGCTGAATATCTTCATAGTCAAAAACGTTATCCATGATAAACACTCCTAAAATACGAATATTTTTTAAGTTTTAATTTAAATCGTTCGTCATTTGGTAATTTACATTATTTTCGAGTAAATGTCAAAGCTTTTATCTAAATAAATAAAAAAATAGCAGGAAAAAACAGGAATTAACCGAAATATAAAGATATATTATTTTTTGTTATAGCTGGACAAGCGTAATGCTTCAAAAGAAAGTCTTAGCAAAAATCTTGGAATATTTGTAGGAAAGTAAGATTATTGATTGGTTTATCTAAAATTTGTATGATTATTTGCTATCCATGTAAAATAGAATTGTTTCAAAAAATGACAAAGGGAGTGTTGGAAATGGCAGTAGAAGTCTATTTAATTTTTAATGGAAATTGTCGAGAGGCTGTCTCTTTTTATGAGAAAGTTTTTAATGCAAACAAGCCTGAAATTATGACATTTGGAGATTCACCGCAAAATCCAAATTATCCATTACCAGAGGAAGCAAAAGATCTTGTGATGCATACGCGACTTTCGATTTTTGGTAGTACAGTAATGTTCTCAGATACATTCCCGGGCAGTCCATTCACGACTGGAAACAATGTTACATTAGCCGTTGTTTCAGACGATGAGACACAGATGCGAAAAGCTTTTGACGGTCTTAAAGAGGGTGGCAAGGTTAAAATGGAGCTACAAGAAACGTTTTGGAGTAAATGTTATGGCTCCCTTACGGATAAATTCGGTATTGAATGGCAATTTAGTTATGAGGAAAATAAATAAAGAGCAATGAGTAATTGCTAAAAAGTTGAAAAGCACGATGTTTGGAAAATCTCCATTAACATCGTGCTTTTCTTATTAGTATTTAAAACGGTTTACATAGCTTTGTAATTCATCAGCCATGTCGAGAAGTGCTTTTGAGGCTGCAGCCATTTCCTGCATCGAGGACAACGTTTGTTCAGTTGAAGCGGCAACTTCCTCTGACGCTGCTGTATTTAATTTTGCATGATCTGTTAGCTCGATAGCAGTTGCAGAAACTTCTTCGACTACTGCTGACATCTCTTGAGCGGCTGCAGATATATCCTCCATTTTCGGAGCAATATCGTGTAGACTTTTAATAATGTTGGTGAATTTTTTACTTGTATCTTCTGTTAGCTGTAAACCATCCTGGACATCCGCTGAAGCCTTAATCATCGTTTGAACAGATTTAGCCGTATCTTGCTGAATGCCTGTAATTAGGGCAGAAATTTGTTCGGCTGATTGAAGAGATTGCTCTGCTAACTTGCGCACTTCATCGGCAACTACTGCAAAGCCTCTCCCATGCTCCCCAGCTCGTGCTGCCTCAATAGCAGCATTAAGTGCAAGCAGATTTGTTTGATCTGAAATAGCACTAATAATTTCTAAAATAGACCCGATTTCTTTTGTTCGATCATAGAGTGATTTAATCATTGTATCTGATTGTGCCACAGATTCATGAATAGAAATCATTTGATTCACAGTTTGATCTACCGCTTGTCCGCCTTCTTCGGCCAATTTTATAGCATGGCTAGATAAATCTGAAACCTGCATAGAGCTATCGGCGACCTCGACGACTCCTTTTGCGATTTCTTCAATAGAAACAGCATTCTGGTCAATACCTGTTGTTTGTTTTTCTGTATTAATAGCAACCTGTTGCATAGCTTTTGTAACTTGCTCTGAAGCAGCAATATTTTGTTCGGCATTCGCAGATAATCCATGCGCCGAAGTCTGTACTTGTTGGGAGCTTTGATCGACGTTGCGAATAAGTTTTTTTAAGCTAACCTTCATTGCGATAAAGGCTTCCCCTAGCTGTCCAACCTCATCTTTGGAATGAATGTCAATAAACTCTGTTAAATCGCCCTCACTAATTTTTATAGCGCTTTGTCTAAGTCGATTGATTGGATTAACGATCGATTTTATCATGAATAGCATAAAAATAATGCCAACAATAATAGAAATTGCAATAATTATTAAGTTGATATTAAAGGTCGAAGCTGCGGCTTTAGCAGCCTCGGCTGTAAACATTGTCCCAACAACTTTCCAACCTGTTAGCTTATTTGTAACAAATTGTAGCTGACGATCTTTTTCGATAATGTTACCACTATCTTGTTCATAGATTTTAGTAATATAGCTTTCTGTTGCTTCAGAACCACTTTCTTTATCTGGCTGGGCAATATAAATTTTATTGCTATCTAAAAGTGAAGCAAAGCCAGTCTCCCCAATGCGGATATCATTCGTAATGGTACTTAGTGTAGAAATATTTAAATCTAACCCTATTACTCCTGAGCCATCTGGTAAAGCTTGAGTAATCGTAAGAACGATATCACCTGTTGACTGTGTAATGTATGGCGCTGTAATAGACACTTGGTTTTTGTTATCTAAAGCTTGTTTATACCAAGGTCTTGTACGAGGATCAAACCCACTAGGGTATTTTTGTGCAGGCTCATCTAGTAGTCTGCCATCAGAGGTTCCAATATAAAGCAGCTCTACCTCTGGATGCATGTTGACATATTCGTGGAAAAGAGATTTAAGCTCTGAAATTTTACCTTCTTGTAAATAAGATTGATTGAGCTTTTTTGAAAAATATTGAACGTCCTTCACTCTTGGCTCAATCGTGTTGGTAATATTCGTGTCAAGCATGCGCACACTTTCGGTTGCGCTTGCTTGTTGTTCTTCTGAAATTTGCTTTCCAGCACTTTGGTAAGACACAATTCCAATTAACAGTGTTGGGATGATAAGCATTGCTAAAAATGAAAAAATGAGCTTTTTTCTTAAACTTAGTTGTTTCACTTGAATTATCCTCACTATAATATTGTATTTTAAAACTTACATAATATCGCCCTTCGTGACCAACCTCCTACTATCCTAAGAGGTACTTCGGATAATCGAACCCTACGTTATGGTGAAAAGTATATACATTACCGATTAAGGCAAATAATAGACGACTAGGCTCATTTTATCAAAAATAAAATAAAAGTTAAGTATTTTGTTATAACTGTTCATTAAAAAACTAATATTTTGAAACGATAACCATTAGATGACATATAAAGCTACTTTTTGATATATACTAATGCCAAAAGAGGAGGGAATTGTTTCATGATTCGACAAATTGGACAAGTGATGTTATATGTTAATGATCAGGAGACTGCCGTGAAATTTTGGACAGAAAAAGTTGGATTTGTTGTGGTTGCTGACCAAGAAGAGGAAGGAGTACGTTGGATTGAAATTTCCCCAACTAAAGAAGCTCAAACTACCATTGTCCTACACAATAAAGAAATCATTGCGAAAATGCAGCCTGAATTAAATTTAGGGACACCTTCTATTATGTTTTATGCCGATGATATAGTAGATCTATATCAGGATTTTCAAGCGAAGGGCGTTAAAGTAGGAGATTTGGTAATGATGCCAACGGGTAGGGTTTTTAATTTTGCTGATCACGAAAATAATTATTTTGCATTAGTGGAAAAATAAATATCGTTAATAAATTTGAATCTGTCTAATTTCGATTATTCGGTGCGAAAATTGGACAGATTTTTGCTATTTTTCCTATATAAGTGCACGCAATTTATTTTATATCTTTTCCAAAAATCCCTACAGTTTGGCGATCAACGGTAAATGCATGACCATCCCATTTTAAAATATTTTCTACATAACCTAATCCATCGGCATGAAATCGGCCTGCTATAGACTGATAAGCTAATAGCTCATATATTCCATCCCGTTCATAGTCCACTGGATACAATCCACTCATTGGATCTACCCATCCTTCAATCGGCTGCTTTAGTGTACCATCTTGATGATAAATTTCAGCCAAATAATCCGGACCCTTGTATTGTATGTCGATGATATATTGCTTGTGGGGATTCATGCTACGAACAGCTACTTTATATTGATTTTGATAATTAACGCTGTACTTTAGCTTATTATTAAAAGAAATTGCATCAAAAATTGAGCGTATGTTGCCGTTTATGGAGGCAAATATTTCACCGTTGATAATGCCTCCACTACCACCTGTATCAGAAATAGCTAGAATATCTTCTAGATGATTACCTGTAAAGTCACCTAAAAATATAGTTGGGTTATAGCCAACGCTTTGTTTTAGCATTATTTTTTCGAATTGATGCGTCTGTCCGTAAAAAATAGCGAGCGTTAGGTCTTTCCACAAAGGGCTATCTGGAGTTTTAGTCCCCATCAAAAGAACAGTTTCAAGTAAGCCATCCCCATTAATATCTCCAAATTTCGTCTGAATAACCTGAGGGGCCATAGTTGAAATAGGCATATTATTCAAGGATGGATTCATATTATTAGTCATACATGCACCTCTTTCTTTAGTTGTAGCATATGTTGAAAACATAGCTTGGTGAAAAAAGAAGACGTATTCATAATGTATATAAAGCTTATAAAAAAACTTGTCATTAACCCATTGACATTTTTAAATGTGAAAAGTATTATAAATGTCAACGAATCAGAAAATTCAGTACCACTCATCCTCTCGCTACGAATACGTAGTTAGAGATTTTTTTACAACATTAATTCTTAGTAAATATATATGTTTTATACATTTTGGGAAGAAGGAGATTTTCTTGAAGAATTTATTTATTAAAACAAAGCAACAACGGTATTGGCTTGATCAGCTAGCATCTATTTCTGAGTCAATCAAGGCTGAGGCTAAAGAAGTAGATGAACAATCTCGTTTTCCATTCGAAGCACATAAACTGCTTCTGCAAATTGGTTATCCTAAACTAACATTACCGAAAGAATATGGCGGTGAAGGATTATCAGTTTATGATATGGTACTCATTCAAGAAACGTTAGCAAGCTATGATGAGAATGCTTCACTCTCGCTAGGTTGGACATTAGGCGTGGTAGGTGAACTATATGAGAAAAAGCTTTGGTCGGACGATTTACTAAGTTCATTTGCTCAGGAAATAAAGAACGGTGCCATTATAAATAGAGCTGCGAGTGAAGCGGCAACTGGGAGTCCAACACGTGGAGGGCGACCAGGAACAAATGCTGTTTCAAGAGAGGAAGGGTGGCTCTTAAACGGACGTAAAATATTTACGACAGCCTCTCCGGTGCTAGATTATTTCTTAACATCAGCGTGGATTGAGGAAAAAAATAAAATTGGTTTTTTCCTTATTCATAAAGATGCTCAAGGACTTTCAATTGAAGAAAACTGGGAAATGTCTGCGATGCGAGGCACAAGTAGCCATGACCTAGTTTTAAAGGATGTAATTGTCCCTGCAAATCATTTAGTAGAGTTACCGAATCATCCAAGCGGTGGCAAGATAAATGGTTGGATTCTACATATCCCAGCAACATACTTAGGTATTGCGCAAGCAGCCCGTGATTATGCGCTGCATTTTGCAAATCATCATCAACCTAATAGCTTGAATGCTCCGATTAGTACATTACCAAATGTGCAGCAGCTTCTAGGTGATATTGAATTGAAGCTATATCAAGCACGCTTTGTACTGTATGGAGTTGCCGACGCTTATGATGACCCAGCTAGACGTGAACTTTTAGCAAATGAAATGGCGGTTGCTAAGCATACAGTAACCAATTTGGCGATTGAAATCGTCGATAAAGCAATGCGTGTGGTAGGTGCGAAAAGCTTACATTTAACTAATCCATTACAGCGCTATTATCGAAATGTTCGTGCAGGACTTCATAATCCACCGATGGATGATATGACAATTTTTAAATTGGCAAATGTCGCAATTGAACAGCAAAAATCGCAAGAAAATCAATGATAAAAACTATATAAGGGGACATGATATATGTTTAAACATAAGAAAAAGATTTTTCAATTGGCAGCAATCGGGTTGGCTTCACTTGCTATTTTAGCCGGCTGTAATTCAGGTGAAGCATCTGATAAAGATTCAGAAGATGGTGCGAAAGTACGTACAGTGAAGGTTGCATTTGACCAGGCGTCAAAGCCCATTAGTTATTTAGATGATAAAGGAAATCCAACAGGCTACGATGTGGAAGTCATGAAGCTGGTGGATGAAATGTTACCTGATTATAAGTTTGAATATGTAGGCACGACTAGTGATGATTTACTAATTGGCGTTGAGCAAGGGAAATATCAAGTAGGCGTAAAAAATGCCTTCTTTACGCAAGAACGGACGGAGAAGTTTATTTTTCCTAAAGAATTTTTAGGTTTAAGTAGTGCGGGTTTAGTATTACGTAAAGAAGATGAAGGGATAAAAACTTTAGCCGACTTTGCAAAAAAGGATTATTCATTAGCACCAATTGCTGCGAATAATGCTCAATACACAATTATTGATGAATATAATAAAGCAAACCCAGACAATAAAGTGAAATTACAGGCTGGTGATGCGTTCACTGTCGATATCGTGCAATGGGTAAATGAAAAACGTGTCGATGGTGGTGTCATGATTGAAGGTCCATTTAAACAACAAGTTTTAGCAGAAGATGGCCCATATCATAATTTAAAGGATAACGTAGTTTACAACGAATTTGCCGTTATTAAAACATGGCCACTGTTCAATAAAAAGGAACAAGAATTTGCAGATGCTTACGATAAAGCTATAGAAAAAATTAAAGAGCAAAAGAAAACAAATGAATTAAGCACTAAGTTTTACGGTCGAGATTTATTTGAAGTGTTAGATTCTGTGAAGCGCTAATAAGCGGTAGCTGATCAAAGAAGACTCCTCTTTAGAAGAGAAAGTGCTAGCAGCTACTACTAAAATAAAGGCTGTTGAGTCAGTATACTCAGCAGTCTTTATTAATACTTATTTAAATAAAAGTTGGTGAGGAAATGGAGAAGTATTTTGATGCATCATATATTTGGAACTCAATTCCTGTATTATTGCCTTTTTTAAAGGTAACCTTTTTAGTCGCAGGTTCTTCCATTGTACTAGGCACAATATTTGGCTTACTATTAGCAGCTGCTAAGTTAAGTTCAATAAAATTGCTACGAAAATTAGCGAACTTATATACAACGATTATGCGTTGTACACCATCTATCGTGTTATTATTCCTTGTATATTATGGTGTCCCAGCGTTAGCGGAAAACTTCGGCATTAATCTCCATTCAATCGAAACAGCCATTTTCGTGGTCGTAACGTTCACTTTACAGTTTGCGGCGATTATGTCGGAAGTTATTCGTTCTGCTTATTTAGCGATTAATAAAGGGCAATTTGAAGCGGCTGTTAGTGTGGGATTAACGCCATTTCAGGCCTATCGACGTATTATTTTCCCACAGGCACTCGTTATCGCCTTACCGAACTTTGGGAATGGAATGATTGCCTTATTACAAGAAGGGGCGCTCGCTTATACAATCGGCTTAATTGATATTGTCGGAAAGGCAAATTTAATTATTGCAAGTAATATTAATGCGCATGCATTAGAAATATATATTGCTTTAGCGATTGTTTATTGGGTGCTGTCGATTATTATAGAAAAATTCTTCGCTATGCTAGAAAAGTTCTTTGGTAAAGGGAAAAAGACATTAGAAACAACGTAAGGAGGCGAAATCATGAATTATCAATTTTTAGTTGAAACATTTTTTGTAGCATTATCAGGTGTACCTATCGCACTCCTTGTGACAATTGTTGCTATGCTAATTGCTCTACCACTGGGCTTTCTACTAGCACTGACACGCATCAATAAAATCCCAGTGCTCCATCATATAGCGAAAATTTATGTCTCTTTTGTCCGAGGTACACCTATAATCATTCAAATCTTTATTATTTATAGTAGTATTCCATTACTACTTAAAATGATTTTTGAGAAATATAATATTGTCTACGATATTTATAAAATCAATCCGATTTGGTATGCATTTATCGTCTTCGCATTTAGTACAACGGCAATATTAATTGAGGTATTTCGTTCTGCTTTAAGTACGATTGAAAAAGGTCAGCTAGAGGCTGCTCATGCAGTAGGCTTAACAACATTTCAAGCCTATCGCCGTATTATTATTCCACAGGCTTTAGTAGTAGCTATGCCGAATATTTGTACAGCTACTGTCAATCTCATTAAAGCGACGTCTTTAGGCTATGCAATGTCCTTACCTGAAATTACATTAAAAGCTAAGGTAGCTGCTAATGTTGGTTACAATTACGTAGAAGCATATATTGATATTTTTATTGTGTACTTAATTTTATGTAGTACGGTTGAATACATTTTTAAACGCTATGAAAAACATTTAAGTAAATTCAAAGTGGCAAAAGCCTAAGGGGTGAACGTGTATGTTAGAAATTAAAAATATTCATAAATCATTTGGTGACAATGAAATTTTAAAAGGTGTCGATTTAGCCATCGATAAAGGTGATGTTGTTGTTATTTTAGGCCCAAGTGGCTCAGGAAAAACAACATTATTACGTTGCATTAACTTTTTAGAGAAGGCTGACCAAGGACATGCGACATTTGGCGATATCCAAGTAGATTTTCAAAATGTGAAGAAGAAGGACGTACATTCGATTCGTCAGCGTGTAGCCTTTGTATTCCAGAACTACAATCTTTTCACGAACAAAACGGCGCTAGAAAATGTTACAGAAGGTCTTATTATAGGACGTAAAATTCCGAAGGCAGAAGCGACTGAAATTGGCAAAAAGGCGCTTGATAAAGTAGGCTTATCGGAAAAATATGATGCCTATCCAAGTCAATTGTCAGGAGGTCAGCAGCAGCGTGTCGGTATCGCACGAGCAGTAGCATTAAATCCTGATATTATTTTATTTGATGAACCGACTTCTGCACTTGATCCAGAGCTAGTAGGAGAAGTCCTTCAGGTTATGAAGAACATTGCAGCAGAAGGAACAACAATGCTTGTGGTCACACATGAAATGGGCTTTGCGAAAGACGTAGCCAATCGGGTCATTTTTATGGACGGTGGTGTCGTTGTAGAGGAAGGAAATCCTCATGATATATTTGTTAATCCGAAAGAGGAACGCACGAAGAAATTTTTAAAACGTGTTATTCCAGAGGATTACACGTACTACATTTAACTTCTTTTGGCCGATAGGGGCATAATTGATAGATGAAGAGAAGCTGCAAGTGTTCCATGGAGTGTCTATGAAAACATGCAGATTCTCTTCTTTTTTGACATTAAAGCTTTAAAAAATGTGTTAATTCATTAATGGAATAGATATGCAATTCGTGCATAGCTCGTGTACAAGCTGTGTAGAAATAATTACGTTCTGTTTCCCTAGAATAATTAGCCAAAGAGGCATTGTATATCAAGACAGCATCGAATTCAATTCCTTTTGCCATATAAGCAGGTAACAATAAAATGCCTTTTTTAAATTGTTTTGTATCATGGGTAATGAGTTGCATATCTACTTGGTCTTTCATTTTATTAAAAACCATCGTACACTCTTGCTCTGTTTTACAGATGATTGCAATTGTTTCGAAATTTAAGGACAAGCTGTTAATCTTTTCGACAAGCTGTTCAATTAACTGTATTTCATTCGACACAATCGTGATAGTTGGTTCGGGACCAGTTCTATTAAAGGCTTCTACTTTTGCGTCCTCGTGTAAAATCTTCGAAGTAAGGTGAATAATTTGTTTTGTTGAGCGATAACTTTTCGTTAATATCATTTTTTCTGCTTGCTCACCATATAATTGTGGTGTCAGCAGTGAAGGGTTTTTAAAGGTATGAGGATGGATGGTTTGATGCCCATCACCCAATATAGTCATACGTGCACGTGGGAATAATTGTTGTAAGACAAATAGCTGAAATGGAGAATAGTCTTGTGCTTCATCAATTAAAACATGACGAATCATCGTATTTGTTCGTTGACCCTCTATTTTGTCCTGTAAATATAGAAATGGAGCGGCATCTTCATACGAAATAATACGCTTTGCTAAATTAGGGAGTGTATGCTGACAGATTTCTTCCCAATGGTCAGGTAAAAGGTGCTGCAATTGTCGATGAATAGATTTGTTCATTTCAAACAATTGACGATAAATGCCTAACATATGAACGAACTTCAATTGTTTCACAGATTGACGAAGAGGCTTGAACTGCTTTTTGACAATTTGGCTAGCTATTTTCTTGCGCTCTTGCTCAAAATCATCAAAAGAGTTTTCTGAAAACCGACCTTCATGCAAAAGCTCGCTATAAGCCTTTGTGTACTCTTCAATGTCTAAAAGGTCACTGGCTTCTTCTACCCATTCTTTTGTCCGTTCTGCCTTTTCAATTTTCGATAATTGTTGTAATAACCATTCTTTCACTAACTGCAGTCGATTTGGGATGGGCATTGTGGCATTGAATGAATAAAAGTATTCAGCAATTTCTTGAGCGGTAATAATTCTTTCTCCGCGAAAAACAATATTTTTAAATAGCAAACCTTCATTTGCAAGGTGCTCAATATATGTGTCCAGCAATTCTCGATAGTGAAGGCTAGCTTTAAAAGAAATAATCATGAGTCTCGTTTGGTAGAGTGTGTCATCTTCCTCTGTTAAAAGTGACTCCAATTGTTCATAAGGATATTCTAATTGGAACTGTCGACCTAAACGTTTTGTTGCATATTCGGAGAAGGTTAATTGCTGCATATTGTCTTCACCTAAATCCGGTAAAACGGTATGAACATATTGATTAAAAAGCTGATTAGGTGTAATCAATAAAATTTGATCAGCAGTAATTTGATCTCGATAATGATACAACAAATAAGCAACACGTTGGAGAGCGACTGCCGTTTTTCCACTACCTGCGACACCCTCTACGATTAGATAAGGAGTGTTGACATGTCGAATAATTTTATTTTGCTCGGCTTGAATTGTTGCTACGATGCTACGGATATGTTCGTTTGCATTTTGAGCGAGAATATCGAGTAATAAATCATCACCAATCGTTAAACCTGTATTAAACATCGATTGTAATTGCCCGTTTTTAATGATAAATTGCCGTTTTAAAAGTATCTCACCTTGAATTTCTTCAGTCACTGTTTCATAAGTAGCTGGGCCAGGCGTGAAATCATAATACATACTTGATATAGGGGCTCGCCAATCATAAATTAATATGTTTTCATTCTCTTCATCCATTAAGGTTGCGACACCGATATAAATCTTAAAAGGTTCGTTATGACTTTCCTGTAAAAAATCAATGCGAGCAAAATAGGGTGATTGCTGCAAACGGTCATATATTTTTACATCTTTGATGACACGTTGCTGAGCATGCTGGGAATCTGATAAGAGCTCTGCCTGTTGTTTAATAGCATAATAGGTCTCGTCTATATCCTCCGGAGTATCTAAGTTCACTCTGACGTCGTCCCAAAAGGTTTTCTTTAATGTTAAAACATTTTCTCTAACATCCTTTTCCTTTTGCAGTAACTCCTCCTTTTTGTGACCAACTGTGTGTAAACAAAGAACAAGATGCTGTTTTTCTTCTGTCCATTCATATTGTTTTTCCAATGTTACTCACATTCCTCTCCATATAATTATTTGCATGGTTTTTGATGCGGGAAATTTATCATACAGCTAGTTCAGAAAGAAGTATAGTCTAGTAATATTGGCAAATTTATGCTATAATTAAGTTGTAAAAGAAAATCAAATATTTATTGAAAAACTGTTCCTGAAAATTGGGGGCAGTCTTTTTTTTAGCCTGATTCCCAGTTTAGTTAAATTATAAAATTATGGTAGGTTATAGAATTTTATTGTATCAATATGTTTATAAGTTGATCTACGTTCATAGGTCTAGTCTGCGACGCCGATCCCTGAAGAATCGCCCTCAAACTGACTTATATTCATAGTATTGTTTGAACAAATGTCACACCCAACTTAAGTTGTTAAAAGAATATGTTTTTCTACATGATATAGACACTTGAAAGGGAATGAAGAAATGACGGAAAACGCTTATTCTTTCAAGTAATGCTATGCGTTAAAAGATATTTTGGGACGCCACGAGGTAGAAATTTCGAATGGTATCCCGTATTTTGTGTGAGTGTCTAAATGTGACTTTAAGATCAATTTGTTATTGTTGATTCGAAAAATATTGAATGGAGCGCAAGGTATTTGAGATAGGTAAAAATATCTGTATGTTCTAATGTTATTTAATATTATTTTGATATACCAAATACGCGGTGTGTATCAAAATAATAATAAAAAAAGAGGTGGATTCCGAAAAGTAATAATGGAGAAAATGAGAGGAGTTTCTGATATTGTGGCGGGGTTGAAGAGGTTCATATGGTGCATAAAGCGAGCCTGTATGAAATCTCAAAAGAGCAAGTTATTGCACTAATCCAGACCCGTCCCACATATGAGGAGCTTTTTATAAATATATGCATGAAAACAGTTCATTATGAATAATACCTAGGGAAATTTGTGAGACAGAATCATGCTCGAACAAGCGAACATTGGTTAAATGATGGAGTAAAACCTTAATCAATCAACATGAAGTTAAAAATTTATAATGAGTATGAGGAAGTAAGCAATGGTGGCGTATCCTTTTATAGAATGGACATGCAGGCTCGATTCCTGTCATCCTCACTTAGGGAGTTTTTTTTCGTTACAATCGTCTTCTTGGTGAGGGATCTTTGCTAAAACTAAACATACTCCTATTTCTCTCTTTTATCTTTGCGTCATGGGAAATATGATATAAGATAAAATATGTCAATTATTGTAGATAGGAGGAAGAAGTAGTGAGAAGTGGTTATTTGTCAAAAATTAGTGTATTAGTTTGCAGTTTTTTACTACTATTACCGTTTACAGCAAGTGCCCATCCAGGTAGAACGGATAGTAATGGAGGACATACTTGTCGAACTAACTGTGAAAAATGGGGATTACAATACGGAGAATATCATTATCATAATGGTGGTAGTACATCTAATGGCAGTAGCAATATATCAAAACCTGCTCCAAAAAAACCTGTGCCTTCAACACCGGAGCCCAAAATAGATGAGGATCAAGTGAAGGCGGAAAACTATTACACAATGGCAACGAATTTATATAACAGTAAAGATTATAAGGGAGCTATTAGTGAACTTGAAAAGATTTACGAATTGAATAAAGGTAGTAGTAAAACAGATAGTCTTATTCAAAAGTCTGTGAATGCTATTTATGAATTAGCTGAATCTAAGGCTAATGCAGGGGAATATTCTGTAGCTAAAGACTATGCAGTTTATATCAAAGAAAATCGACGTTCTAATGACGAGATTAAGCAAAAAGCTAGTGGTTTATTAAAACAAATGAAAGACAATGAAAAAATCGATGAATTACTTTATAAAGCTACAAATGCTAGGGATAAAAAAGATTACGAAGAAACTTTCAGCATTATCCAAGAGGCTCAGAAGATAAAACAGTTGGATAAGATTAAATCTTTTTATACTGAAACAGTAGAGTCTTTAACGAGCGATGCAGAAGAAGCATTTTACCAAAAGCAATATGGGGATGCTAAAAAGCTTTATAAATTATTGGTCAAAAAAACAGAAACGCCAACAGTAATCTCACAATATCAAAAGAAACTTCAACGATTAGAAGGGGAACAATTACTACAAAAAAGCTTTCATATTAAGACGGCTGATTTTGAAGGGAAGTCACTTTTTAATCATTTAATGGAAGATGAAAAGAACACACCATATGATAAAAATGTTGTAAATATATTAAAAGACTCCTTGCATGTAGGTACAGATAATGCTAAAAAATATATATTTACTATTAAAATTGAAGAATTGTTAAAAGGGGGAAAGAAAGATGGTGCATAAAGCAGAGTCAAAACTTAGAACCCCCATTGTTAAAACAGCTTGGTTTATGTGGTTTTGGTTAATTATTTTTCCTCCTTTGGGCGTATTTCTTATGTGGAAACAGGGGCGGCTTACTAAGAAGAAACGTACTATAGCTACCGTAATAGCAGGCGTCTACTTTGTCTCACCGATGATAATTGGAAAGGCAACAACGCTGCCACTTTATAATAATCAAGAAGAATTTATAGAGGCATTCAACAAAGAAGTGAAAAAACTAGACTTCTCATATTCTCTTGAAAATACAAAGAAAGAAGAAGAAACAATTACTTCAAAGTTGGGTAAGGATATTACTTTAATTGAAAATATTGATGAAAAAGGCGCAGTACATGAGTTGATTATGGTGGGGCAAGGAGAAGGGATGGATATCATACTTTCCATGGGATTGTTAATAGGTATGACAAACCCAGACTTAAGCCAAAACGATATTGGTGCTGTGTTGAAGGATTTACGCTTGTTTGACGAAAGTTATGACTATCAAAAGAGTGAAACAACTGTAGAGAAAGATACGATTCGGTATAACTTAAAATATGATGAAGCTGCTGGTGTAATATTTAGTGCTTCAAAAGTAAATTAGTATATAAATATGTCAGTAGAAAAAGTGCGAGCGGCCAGCTCGCACTTTTTAAAAAAAATTACTTTGTATAGTTATCGAAATAACCTTGAATATAAATCATTGGTGTTCCTTTGTCGCCTGAACCTGAAGTTAAGTCTGAAAGAGAGCCAATTAGGTCTGTTAAACGACGAGGCGTTGTACCTTGAGCAGCCATTTTTCCAGTTAAATCTTCATCTTTGTTTTGGATATACTCCGAAATTGCTGCTTTTAATTCTTCGCCGCGAAGATCCGCAAAATCGTTATCAGCTAAGTACTTTAGTTTTACTTCGTTTGGCGTGCCATTTAATCCAGCAGTGAAAGCTGGTGAAACAACCGGGTCAGCTAACTCCCAAATTTTACCCACAGGGTCTTTGAATGCGCCATCACCATAAACCATTACTTCCACTGTTTTACCAGTAGCTTCTTTGATTTTTGCTTGAATGCCATCAACAATCGGTTGGCATGTATGTGGGAATAATTTTACGCTATCCTCAGTAGCTTTATTTGAACCAAGTAGACCAAACTCTGCGTTAAAGCCAGAACCATTATTAGGTTCAGATAAAATATTATCAAGACTGTATACTTTTTCAGCACCGTTTGCCGTTAAAATACGTTTTGTACGTGAGCGTGTATGAATATCACAAGTTAACACACTCTTCGTAAAGTCTAAAATTGTTTTTGGGTTATTTGAAAAAATAACTTCACAAGAAGCGCCTTCAGCTTCGATTAGTTCTTTATAATATTCGATATAATCTACACCTGTAAATGTATGTTTTTTATAGCCGAAATGCTCACGGAATTCAACCTCAGTTAAAGTATCTGTCCAAGGATTAATCCCTTTTACATCTAGCTCATCGATATCAACTAGGTGGTTCCCCACCTCATCAGATGGATAGCTAAGCATAAGAACTACTTTTTTTACGCCTTTTGCAATACCACGTAAGCAGTTAGCAAAACGATTACGGCTTAGAATTGGAAAAATAACACCAACAGTATCATCACCAAATTTAGCAGCTACGTCAGCTGCGATATCATCAATCGATGCATAGTTACCTTGTGCACGCGCTACGACAGATTCTGTTACTGTGACAATGTCACGATCTTCAATGGAATAACCTTCAGTCTTTGCTGCATTTAATACTGTATCAACAACGATTTGCTCAATATTATCGCCTTCGTTAATGATTGGACCACGAAGACCTCTTACTACTGTACCAACTACACGTTCCAAAATAATCTCTCCTTATTAAATAGGTAAGTTTATGTTAAATAAAACCAATATAGTTTTACTATACGCCCCTTTAATGATATAAGTAAAATTAATAGTTCGTATAATAGCTATAAGAGGTGCTTATATGATAGGGAAATTGGATTTATATCGTGTTTTTAGTATTGTTGCTAAAAATAATAGCTTTTCAAGAGCAGCCAAAGATTTATATATGACTCAACCAGCTGTTAGCCAAGCTATGATGCAATTAGAAAAGGAGCTAGGTACACGTCTCTTTAACCGCACACCTAAAGGGGTGACGTTAACAACGGAGGGTAAACTTTTATATGAGTATACAAATTCCGCGTTAGGCCTTTTAGTTGCTGGTGAGGAGAAGCTGCTAGAATTCAAAAATTTAACAACGGGTCAATTGAAAATTGGCGTTGGTGACACTATTTCTCGTTTTTATTTAATGCCTTATCTAGAGACGTTTCATACAATGTATCCAAATATAAAATTACAAATGTTAAATGGAACGACTTCAGAAATTTGTAACTTTATTAAATCTGGTGAGGTTGATATAGGACTTTGTAATTTCCCGATAGAGGATCAGACATTACAGTTAATCGCTTGCACCGAGGTTCAGGATATTTTTGTATGCGGCGAGAAGTACAAAACGTTGGCATCAAAAAGCTTAAGCTTTGAGGATTTGTTAAAGTTTCCGCTTATTTTTTTAGAGAAAAAATCAAACTCAAGAAAGTATGTAGAAGATTATTTATTTGCAAGAGGGATCTTCATTGAACCGGAGTTTGAGCTTGGTTCACATGATCTAGTGCTGGAATTTGCACGCAGTAATTTAGGAATTGCTTGTGTGACGAAAGAATTTTCTAATGATTATTTGCAGCGAGGATTTTTATATGAGCTAACATTAACAGAGAATATACCGACACGAAGCATAGGCATGTGTTATTTAAAAAGCGTACCTTTATCACGAGCAGCATTGAAGTTTGTAGAAATTATTGAGCATAAGCAGGAGCTTAAACGTCTAAATCCGAGAATTGTAAAGTAAGATTAGCGAGTAGTAAAACTCTAACATTCAAATGTTAACAAATGAGCAATGGAATCTTTGCGAGTGTTGCGGTGCTGTCGCTCAGATAAACATTATTGCTGAAGTTTTAGTTCATGCTAGAAGGTACATACTGTGTGGAACGGAAATCATCCCAGCGTTGCGGTAAGTGTTACATATAATTTAGGATGACATTTTGCTATAAAGTACGCCATGCCGGGCGACTCCTTGGAGATTAGTGATAGAGAGGAACGAAGGCTAAAACCATCACATCCTGTGTAACGCCTTCGTGACCAACATCGAGTTGGCCCGAGACAATAAAGTGAAGCCGCTCATCGGACACGCCCGGGAAGCTTTGCTCTGTGCGAAAGCGAAGCGTCAGCTATAAAGCGCCCAGTCGGTACGGAAATCTGCCGAAGCGGCGGGATTTCGTGTTTTAGCGGCGTTCTTCCTTTGGTTAGCGGCGCAACTCACACTTTTAGCGGCGAATACCAACATAAGCTGGACAATTTGACTAAACTAAAGTCAGAGTTGAAGAACATTGTATAGAGTTTTACACAATATTAAGGACTTGACTCCGAAGAGTTATACTATTTAAGCCTTTTTTAGTAGCGCCTCTAAAAGAATGTCAACATTGCGTTTATTTTTCATTGTAGGCGAGCACAAATAAGAAAATGTTCGTATAAAATACTGTTCCTCGAGGGGTAAGATTTTTATATCGCCATTTTTTAATTCGCGCTCGATGACACTAGCGGACAGTAATGAAAGTCCAAGCCCTTGTATAACGCTTTCTTTCACACCTTGATTACTACTAATAGTAAGAAGTGAACGTACTTGAAGCCCGTTTGCTCTAAATAAATGATCTAAATAATAACGTGTGCCTGAGCCTTCTTCACGTGCAACCCAATTTTGTTGCTGCAAGTCCGAAACCGTAATCGTTGCCTTCTTTGCAAGAGGATGATTACTCGCACTGACAATAAATAATTCATCTTGCATAAACGGTTTAATAAGAAGTTCATGGTCGTGTGCTTGTCCTTCAATAAGACCGATATCGACTTGTAACAATTTCGTATAGTGAATGATTTCTTTCGTATTGCCAATAATAACTTGAAGCTCTAGCTGAGGGAATTGCTGCTGTAAGCTCGCTATGATAGGAGGCAATATATATTCCCCAATAGTAAAGCTAGCGCCAATCAAAAGTGTACCTTGAATTTCATGGTGATAGGTTAAAATATCTTCTTTTGCTGCCTCGGCAATGGCCATCATTTGCTTAGCTCGTTTATATAAAATTTCTCCAGTTGGTGTGATTTGTACAGATTTGGGCGAACGGATAAATAAAGTCGTTTGAAATTCTTGCTCTAAATTTTTAATGTGTAAACTGACACTGGGCTGCGAAATATGAAGTATTTCAGAGGCTTTCGTAAAATTATTGACCTCCACCAGTGTGATGAACGTTCTTAAAGCATCAAATTGCATATCATCACTCCTATCATTAGAAATATTAATAATTATGATTATATAAATGTATTTTACTGATGATTAACTTTCTAATAAAGTAAAATCATCAAGGATGAAAGAAGTGAACAACATGGATAATAGGCAGCATAGGGTAAAAAGTTTCCTGACCCCAGCGTTTATGAAGGGGATATTGTTGACACTCATAATTGCCTTAGTAGCAAAGTATATTTCGACATTCCCGTTCTTCTCAATATTAGGGCAGCTTGTCATTGCCATTATATTAGGTATGACTTGGAGAGCAGCTTTTAAGGTGCAGGATTCTTGGCAAACAGGTATAACATTTTCAAGTAAAAAATTGTTACGCCTCGGTATTATTTTTTTGGGGATGCGTTTAAACTTAGCGGATATTTACAATGCTGGCGCGAATGTTTTTCTTATTGCCTTTATTAATCTAGTATTTGCTTTAGTGGTTGTATACGGCTTAACGAAGGTATTTCATGTAGATAAAAAGCTAGGCATATTAACAGCTTGTGGTACAGCTATTTGTGGGGCTGCTGCTGTTGTCGCTATTGCTCCCCAAATTAAGGCGAATGAAAAAGAAACGGCAGTGGGCGCAGCGATAGTCGCATTACTAGGGACTGTATTCACATTAGTCTACACGGTGTTATATTCAGTATTTAACTTAACACCTACTGAATATGGTATTTTTGCGGGAGGCACGCTACATGAAATTGCTCATGTTATTGCAGCAGCCTCAGCTGGTGGAAATGAAGCTGTTGATACGGCAGTTATTGTGAAGCTAACACGTGTCGCATTGCTTGTACCGGTAGCTATTGTCATCGGTATTTTATATCGAAGAATTGATAAGGGGCAGGAAAAAGAAAGGTTTTCGCTGTCGATAATTCCATGGTTTATTCTTGGTTTTTTAGCGATGAGTGCTATTAATTCGTTAGGGATTGTACCAGCTAATGTAGCGCAAACATTTGTAAATATCGCTTATATTTTAATTGGGATGGCGATGGCTGGACTAGGTTTAAATGTAGAGATAAAAACTTTTAAACAATTAGGCGTAAAAGCGTTTATTGCAGGATTTATCGGTTCGGTTTGCTTATCAATACTTGGCTATGTTTTAGTTATTTTCATGCAATAATTCAAAAAAGTCCTGCATTTTCAAAAATGCAGGATGTTTTAGATAGAATCAGAAGATAAGTTGTTACTCTTTCAGTTGCCGAAAGAAGTTAAAAATTAGCGTAATGCTTCAATTGAAGAAGCTAATTCGGCTATAACTATTTTGCTACCGATAAGTGGACTGTTTTCAGGCTTTCCTCCCTCAGCACTTTGTCCAGGACGGTGATGAGCTGCAGCGAATGCATCGCTATTACGCCAAGCTTGGAAATGCTCCTTGGACTCCCAGTACATATTGACGCTCATTTCGTCATAAGTCGGATCATCAGTTGAAATTAATACCTCCACTTTATGGAAGCCTTCAAACTGCTGTAGAGGTCCTGGTTTTGTAAAGTTCGGTGCCATTTTTGCAGCAAAGCCGGGTTTTACTTGAATACGATTTGTAACAATAATCATACTTTCCCCCCTATTCATTTTTTAGTTAACCATATGAATGAATTATCAATGATTATCATTCGCAATCAATGATAATTCGCCTAGGAAGACATTGTCAATAGAAGAGCAATGTAAAATAGCTTCAAAATGGTGATAAGCAGGGGGAAAGACCATATTGTGCTGGTCCAATGCAACGACCTGACGAAAATGGAGGACCTACATGGCCTAGCAAAGGCGAGGAGCAACTAAAGCAAGGAACTGTTATACGATTGTTGTTTGCTTGCCTTATTAATAGTTGCAATGCTCTTTATTTTAAAACCGGGGAGGACGATATTCCAAAACTTTTAACATCGCTGATAAAACCGGGAACATCGCTGATAAACAACAAAGAATCGCTGATAAAACCGGGAACATCACTGATAAACAACAAGGAATCGCTGATAAAACCAGATAAATCGCTGATAAACATCAAAAAATCGCTAACAACACAAAGCCTCACCAAGTGCCCTCAAAACTTTTGGGGATGGTTTTTTCTTTCTATCGTGCTAAAATTAATCATTCTTTTTTTAGGAGTAATAGTATGAATGAACATCAATTTGATAAATATTTACATATTAACACAGTGGGTGAACAATACGGCTTCCCTAAACTAGCTCATTATCATCGCTATGAGCCAACACCGTATGCTGGCTTAGAACAATTATTTGCAGAGTATGAAATGCCTGATAATCCAGTGTTTATCGATATGGGATGTGGAAAAGGGAGAGTTCCTATTTATGTACATGATAAATTTCATATTCCGACAATTGGGGTAGAAATGGATGCAGGTTTTTATGCAGAGGCTGAAAATAATAAAAGTGGTTATCTTCATAAAAAGAGTGCTCAAGCACCGATTTCCTTTATTCATTCAATAGCAGAGGACTATGCTATTCAGCCAAGCGACACCGTTTTCTTTTTTTTCAATCCGTTTTCAATTCATATTTTTCGTACAGTAATTCATAATATATGGCAGTCTTATGAACAGCATATGCGTGAAATTCATATTATTTTATATTACCCACCGTATGATTATTTACAGTTTTTACATCATGGGACGCCTTTTGAATTAATCCATGAGGTTCATCTTGAGCATGAAACAAATATTAACGAACGCCTCTGTGTGTTTGCATTGAAAAAAGCTTAGAGCTGTAGAAATACCTAGCTCTAAGCTTTTTATGGATTCGACTATGACAAAAATCTTACTCCGATTGCGCCCGCTAAGTACTGTAATTCCGTATTAATACTTTGCGAAAACGCCTTAGCGCTTTGTATGCTAGATCTAGCAATTTTTGAAAAAAGGGCTTCTTTTAACGAGATTTTATTGTAAAAAAAATAATAGTTTTATAGTAATGTTTACTCCGAATTGATAGATAATTCTTAAATTACTAATTATACAGAAAAATCACTCTAGACTAAAAATAAAGAATGTTTTACAATGTAAAAGGTTTAATTGAATAATATATCGACTTAGTAATAGATAGTTATAAATTATTATTTTGGTTATTTTTGTTATTGAGGAAATGCCGCGGATTGTTTATAATTATCAGAAATATCTAACATTTGAAAAAATTCAGGGGGAATAAAATTATGCGAGAGAATAAAAAGCTTAAAAAGTTTGGCTCACTTTTAGTGGCATCTTCATTACTTGCAGGCGTTCTTGCGGGCTGTGGTAATGGAGGTAGTTCAAGTTCAGGAGGAGGATCATCATCAGGCGGTGGCGGTTCTTCTGACGGTGATACGATTAAAATCGGTGCAAACTTAGAACTTTCGGGTAACGTAGCTTCCTATGGTTCGTCAATTGCTCTGGGTGCAGAGCTTGCTGTTAAAGAAATTAATGACAATGGTGGGATCGACGGTAAAAAAATTGACCTTATTAAAGTAGATAACAAATCAGAAAACTCGGAGGCTACTGCAGCAGCTATTAAACTAGCAACGCAAGATAAAGTAGTAGCAATGTTAGCCCCAGCAACTTCTGGTAATACAGTTGCTACTGTGCAAATTGCGAATAAAAATAAAATCCCAATCGTTACTGGTTCTGGTACTGCTCCAAACATTACAGTAAATGATAACGGTAGCATTAATGAGTATGCATTCCGTACTTGTTTCATCGATCCATTCCAAGGGATTGTAGCAGCAAACTTCGCTTCTAATGAATTGAAAGCTAAAAATGTAGCTATTTTTGCGGACAACGCATCTGATTATGCAAAAGGCCTTGCGAAATCATTTAAAGAAACAATTACAGAAAATGGCGGGAAAGTTGTAAAGGAAGAAGCGTATGTAGCGAAGGATACTGATTTCCGTACACAGTTAACAAATATTAAAGGAGAGAAGCCAGACTTTATTTTTATCCCAGGATACTATGAAGAGGTCGGTTTAATTGTGAAACAAGCACGTGAAATGGGTATTGATGTACCACTGATGGGGGCTGACGGTTGGGATTCACCAACATTAGTAGAGTTAGCTGGTGCGAAAGCGCTAAATAACACGTACATCACAAACCACTACTCTGCAGAAGACCCAGATCAAAAAATTCAAGACTTCGTAAAGGCGTTTAAAGCAGCGAACAATGATAAAGCACCAGATGCATTTAATGCACTTGGCTATGACTCAATTTACTACATTGCTGATGCTATTAAACGTGCAGGCTCTACGGATGGGGAAGCAATTAAAAATGCACTAGCTGACACAAAAGATCTTTCTTTAGTAACAGGTACTTTCTCAGTTGACGAAAATCATAACCCAATTAAAACAGCAACAGTTCTTGAATTTAAAGACGGTAAACAAGTGTTCAACTCTAAAGTTAATCCTTAATGTTTTCTAGGCAAGGGGAGGCGGGTAAACACGCCTTCCCTTTTTGTTTTCTCTTATTCAGTAAAGGTTCCCACCATTGAAGGTGATGAGATGAATGCAGATACACCAAAGCGAAATGGATAGATGATGAAAAAATTTTTAAGAGGACACAATTTACTCTATTTTCAATAATAACATGTAGAAGTAAGTCCTATTTTTGCACTTTTCAAAAAATAAAAAGGAGTGAACGCTCATGGAATGGATACAGCAGCTTGTGAATGGTATTTCATTAGGTAGTATCTACGCATTAATAGCGCTGGGGTATACGATGGTATACGGGATTATTAAGCTGATTAACTTTGCCCACGGAGATGTCTTCATGATTGGGGCATTTATTGGCTTTTATGCAATGGCTAAATGGGAGCTTGGTTTCTTTCCAGCACTATTATTGGCAATGACAGTCTGTGCAATCTTTGGTGTTTTAATTGAACGTATTGCTTATAAGCGTTTGCGAAATGCCACACGTATTGCTGCTTTAATTACGGCAATCGGTGTATCGCTATTAATCGAATATACAACGATTTTCTTCAGAGGTGCGCAACCTGCGGCATATCCTGATGTCATTAAAAATAAATCATTTGATATTTTGGGTGTTCAAATTAGTAGTACATCCATATTAATTTTATCTGTCTCAATTGTACTGATGATTCTTTTACAATTCATCGTACATAAAACAAAAATCGGGAAAGCGATGCGTGCTGTTTCTCATGATGCCGATGCAGCACGTTTAATGGGCATTAATGTAGATAACACAATTTCAGCGACATTCGCAATAGGTTCAGCCTTAGCGGGTGCAGCAGGTGTTATCTTCGGGGTATATTACACAAAAATCGATCCATTAATGGGTGTTATTCCAGGGGTTAAAGCATTCATAGCGGCAGTACTTGGCGGTATTGGTATTATTCCTGGTGCCATGGTTGGCGGTATGTTGCTCGGTGTTGTGGAATCATTCGTAAGTGCACTTGGTTTCTCTCTATGGCGTGATGCAGCGGCATTTGTTATTTTAATTTTAATTTTAATCTTCAGACCATCGGGTATCTTTGGTAAAAATGCCCGTGAGAAAGTGTAGGTGAATGGTGATTATGAAAAAGTCTAAAGTTTTCTGGAGCTATGCAGTATTAGCGCTAGTCATCTATGCAGTTGTTCAGGTGCTTATTTCAACGAACTTTCTCGATATTTACTATCAAAATATGTTGATCACAATGTGCATTAACATTATGCTTGCGGTCAGCTTGCACATTGTCATTGGTATTACCGGTCAGTTTTCGATTGGGCATGCCGGCTTTCTAGCGGTAGGGGCATATATTTCTGCCATTATCACAACTAAATTAATGCTTCCGTTCCCATTAGCTATTTTTTTAGGGGCACTTGCAGCAGCAGTAGCAGGTTTAATTGTAGGTATCCCGACGTTACGTTTAAAAGGTGACTATTTAGCAATTGCAACGCTTGGTTTTGCGGAAATTATACGTATTATCTTCTTAAATACGGATTATGTTGGTGGCGCAGCAGGGATGCAGGTTGAATATTTATCAAATTGGACTTATGCATTCATAGGTGTTGTTCTAACAATTTTAGTAATCTCGAACTTTACAAATTCCCGTCATGGACGCGCATGTATTTCGATTCGTGAGGACGAAATTGCGGCAGATGCAATGGGTATTAACACAACCTACTATAAAGTTGTAGCTTTCGCAATTGGTTCCTTCTTTGCTGGTCTTGCAGGGGCCATCTTTGCACATAATTTTTACATTATTCAACCGACCACTTTCAGTTTCTTAAAATCTTTTGATATTTTAATCTATGTAGTTCTTGGTGGTTTAGGCAGTCTTTCAGGATCTGTCATAGCTGCGGTCTTCTTAACAGTAGTCTCAGCATATTTAGCAAACTTCCCAGAAACACGTATGATTATTTATAGCTTAGTCTTAATAGTGGTAATGCTGTACCGTCCAACAGGTTTGATGGGAACAAAGGAAGTTACAGATTTATTTAAATTCGGTAAAAAAGGAGGTACAAAATAATGACTGGAAACCTTCTTATCAATGTTGAAAACATGGGCATTCAATTCGGTGGTTTAAAGGCGGTACAGGGCGTTGATATGTACCTAAATCAAGGAGAACTAGTAGGTCTTATAGGGCCTAATGGAGCTGGTAAAACAACGAGCTTTAACATGCTTACCGGGGTGTATAAGCCAACTGAGGGCACGATTACATTTGACAGTATAAAGTTAAATGGGCTTGCACCATATCAAGTAACACAAAAAGGTATTAGTCGTACATTCCAAAATATTCGTTTATTTAAAGAGCTATCTGTTTTAGATAATGTTAAGGTAGCAAACCATTCACTTGCAAAGCATTCCATGTGGTCTTCTATTTTCCGCTTACCGAATCATTTTAAAGGTGAGACAGAAATGGAGCATCAATCTATTGAGTTTTTAAAAATCTTTGGCTTAGATGTTTATAAGGATGAACTTGCGAAAAATTTACCTTATGGGATGCAGCGCCGTCTAGAAATTGCTCGTGCTCTTGCTGCGAAACCTAAGCTACTTTTATTAGATGAGCCAGCAGCAGGGATGAACCCGCAGGAGACGCATGATTTAATGGAATTAATAGCGTTTATTCGTAAAGAATTTGGCTTAACCATTCTTCTAATTGAGCATGATATGAGCTTAGTTATGGGAATTTGTGAACGTATATACGTGCTCGATCACGGCCAATTAATCGCTGATGGGACACCAGAAGAAATCCGCAACAATCCAAAGGTAATTGAAGCTTACCTTGGCGAGGAGGTTATCAGTTAATGCTAAAAGTACAAAATATAGATGTATTTTACGGTAACATTCAAGCATTAAAGGGCCTCTCTTTAGAAGTAACTGAGGGTGAAATCGTAACGTTAATTGGTGCAAATGGTGCCGGTAAAAGTACATTATTAAAAACATTGTCAGGTTTATTAAAACCAAAGGGTGGCATCATTGAATATGAGGGCTTCTCTATCGCAGGGAAAGCTGCACAGACAATTGTAAAATCAGGAATTTCACATGTTCCAGAGGGGCGCCGTGTTTTTGCAAATATGTCCGTTGAAGAAAACTTAGAGCTTGGAGCATATCTCCGTAACGATAAAGCAGGTATCAAAAAGGATCTAGAGCATGTGTATGAATTATTCCCGCGTCTGTTGGAGCGCCGTAAACAGCAATCAGGTACATTATCTGGTGGTGAGCAACAGATGCTAGCGATGGGTCGAGCATTAATGGCAAAACCAAAATTGTTATTAATGGATGAACCTTCAATGGGGCTTGCGCCACTCATGGTAAAAAATATTTTTAATATTATTGAGCAAGTTAATAAAGAAGGTACAACCGTATTACTTGTTGAGCAAAATGCCAATATGGCTTTATCCGTAGCCAATCGTGCGTACGTACTTGAAACAGGACGTATAGTATTATCGGGCACGGCTAAAGAGCTTCAAGAGAGTGAACAAGTAAAGGCTGCTTATTTAGGTGGTTTATAAAAGATGAGGGCATCTCCGAAGATGAGATGCCTTTTATATTAGATAGGTGCTTGAAAAAAAAGATAGCAGTAGCATTCGTCTTTTATTATTTGGTATTGTGGACGAAAGGAGTGATGTTTTATGAAGTATTCAGCACAATATTTTATTGAGAAATTAAATTTAGCAGAGCATCCTGAGGGGGGATATTACATATCCTCGTTTAGAGCAGCTGAGGATATGGCTGTAAGAGATGTACAGAGACCCATTTATACGAGTATTTATTTCTTACTTCGTTCACAGGATATATCGCATTTGCATCGTTTAAAGTCGGACGAGCTTTGGTATTATCATGCTGGCAGTCCGCTAACAGTCCATATGATTTTCCCAGATGGTACATATGAGGCGAAGAAACTTGGATTAGATGTTGAGTCGGGAGAAGTACCACAAATAGCAGTACCGAAAAATACTATATTTGGCTCATCTGTAGAGGATGCAGAAGCATTTAGTTTAGTAGGCTGCATGGTTGCGCCAGGCTTTGATTTTGAAGACTTCGAATTATTTACACAAGAAGAGCTTTTAGCTGACTATCCACAGCACGAGGAAGTTATTAGAAAAATGGCTTACACAACAATTTAAAGGAAGATAGATAGCTGTTCAAAGTTAGGTGAGTCGGCTCATAGTGTTGAAAAACAAAATGGCCAAGGAAATATTGTTTACCTAGATGAGGGCTACTCGTTTAGCCCAATCGCTATATTTTATTGACAAACGCCGTTTCAAATTAGTTGAGACGGCGCTTCCTATTTACCACAAAATAGTTTCAGGATATTTAGCTTTAATTTCGATTTCATGTAACGATTTTTTTGTAGTAATTGCGGCTTCCATGAGTTGTGATTTTAGCATTACATATTCATTGTCTTCTAACATTAATCGGAGAGCAAATGATGCTAATTGAGCTTTACGCTCCTCTAGGCTTAGTTGAATATACTCTAAGTTCAAAACATCGATGTACTGTGTTGCATACCGGAATGTTAATGGACTTTTAGTATGGAGCATTCTTAAAAATACTAAGTATTCTTCCTCATTAAGCTCCTGCTCTAAACAGTTAGCAACCGCTGCCTGGAATTTACGAATAGCGGCAACATCAATATTCCAATCAGAAGAATCAATTAGCTCCTGATGTAGGCGAATGAAATCGTTTAAAGCGATAGCAGTAAAGATTAGCTCAGGCCAAAGAATCTCTGCTGCGAAATAAGCATTTTTGTGGGGAAAAATTAGTTCATGCTGTATCAAAACACTTTTATTGAGACCATTGCTAACAAACTCAAGCTGATGCTCCCCCTGGGCAGCTTGACGTAGATTATAACAAACACGAAGAATGCGCAGGCGCGCTCCTTGATAATCATAATACTTGTTTTCATCACCAGTTATTTTGTAAATAGCATTAATAAGCTCATCTAAATCCCAAAAATCCCCGCTAACACGTGCCCCAGTTAACTGCTCAGTACTTTGAATTGACAGCATAGTTCCATCCCCTTAAACTGCTTTATTTTGGTGTGTATTTAAGTAGTCTAAATAGTTCTGTTCGTTCTTTATCTGTTAAATCGCGCCACTGTCCAACTTTTAAATTGCCAAGCTTAATATTCATAATACGAATGCGTTGTAGACGCTTAACGGAGTAGCCAAGTGCCGAACACATACGACGTATTTGGCGATTTAAACCTTGCTCTAAAATGATTTTAAAGACTTTATCAGAAATTTTTTCGACATGACAAGGTAAGGTTGTAGTATCTAAAATATCTACACCCGCTCCCATTTTTTTGATGAATTGCTCCGTAATGGGTTTATCGACTTGCACGATATATTCTTTTTCGTGATGATTTTCAGCACGTAAAATTTTATTGACGATGTCACCATCATTTGTCAGTAATAATAGCCCTTCTGACTCTTTATCTAGTCGTCCAATATGGAAAATGCGAAGAGGATGATTGACAAAATCAACGACATTTCCTTTTATATGACGTTCAGTTGTACTTGTAATTCCTACTGGTTTGTTTAAGGCAATATATACGAGCTGTTCTTCTTTCTTTACCTCTTTTCCATCAACACAAACCATATCACCAGCTGCTACTTGACTACCAACTGTAGCAAGTTCACCATTAATGGTTACTTTACCTTCTTCTACCCATTTATCCGCACCGCGACGAGATACGATGCCTGTTTCACTCAAATATTTATTAATGCGCATACTGTTCTCCTATACATTTATATTATTTTTAAGTATACATTATAGTTGGTCACACCGTGAATTCTAGAAGCTTTTCTAGGAAAAATAACTCATTCCAGGAAAACAACTTTCGTGATTCTCCTCGTCGTTCTACCCCCTTATCCCTTGTGCTTTCATACCAATTTGCTTCCTTAATCACAAACGAATTTTAATAGGAATCTAAAAAATTTTAAAAAAGTTGAAATTATTTTTCGTTTCTGACAATATATTGTGTAAGAGGGTATCTATGAAATTATTGTTATTTCGATAAAAAATGACGATATTTGTAGATTATTTTCTCATCATTTTGTGTAAAGGGGAGAAGTAAAATGGTTTATGCATTTCCAAACACTGAAGGGTCGGTAGTTCAATTCAAAGAGAAATATGAAAATTACATTGGTGGAGAATGGACACCTCCAGTGAAAGGACAATACTTTGACAATGTGACACCTGTTACTGGACAAGTTTTTACACAAGTAGCTCGTTCTACTGCTGAGGATATTGAACTTGCACTTGATGCAGCACATGCCGCAAAAGATGCATGGGGAAAAACATCCCCAACAGAGCGTGCAAACATTTTACTTAAAATTGCGGACCGCATAGAACAAAACTTAGAAAAGCTAGCCGTTGCCGAAACATGGGATAACGGAAAAGCGGTACGTGAAACATTAAATGCAGATATCCCTCTTGCAATTGATCATTTCCGTTATTTTGCGGGAGCTTTACGTGCACAGGAAGGCGCAGTAAGCCAAATCGATAACGATACTGTCGCTTATCATTTCCATGAGCCAATTGGGGTAGTAGGTCAAATTATCCCATGGAACTTCCCGTTATTAATGGCTGTTTGGAAGCTAGCACCAGCACTTGCAGCTGGAAACTGTGTGGTGTTAAAACCTGCAGAGCAAACACCAACTTCGATTATGGTGCTCGTTGAATTAATAGAAGATTTATTGCCATCAGGTGTACTAAATGTTGTCAATGGCTTTGGCTTAGAGGCAGGGAAGCCGCTCGCATCAAACCCACGCATCGGTAAAATTGCCTTTACGGGTGAGACAACGACAGGTCGCTTAATTATGCAATATGCTTCGCAAAATCTTATTCCAGTTACATTAGAATTGGGCGGCAAATCGCCAAACATCTTCTTTGAGGATATTATGGACGAAGATGATGCCTTTTTAGATAAAGCAGTAGAGGGCTTTGTATTATTCGCATTAAACCAAGGTGAAGTATGTACATGTCCTTCTCGTGCATTAATTCAAGAATCTATTTACGATAAATTTATGGAGCGCGTCCTACAGCGTGTTGAAGCGATTAAAGTTGGAAATCCACTTGATCCGAATACGATGATGGGTGCGCAAGCTTCAAGTGAGCAAATGGAAAAAATCCTTTCTTACTTAGATATTGGAAAGCAAGAAGGTGCAGAATGTCTAATTGGCGGAGAGAAAAATAATGTAGGAGCAGGCTTTGAAAATGGTTACTACATTAAGCCAACTGTCTTCAAAGGACATAATAAACTGCGTATTTTCCAAGAAGAAATTTTCGGACCAGTTGTTGCTGTAACAACATTTAAAACAAAAGAAGAAGCGTTAGAAATCGCGAATGACACATTATACGGTTTGGGTGCAGGTGTATGGACACGTGATATGAATACAGCCTATCGCTTTGGTCGTGGTATTCAAGCAGGACGTGTTTGGACAAACTGCTACCACGCTTATCCTGCACATGCAGCATTCGGTGGCTATAAAATGTCAGGGGTTGGTCGTGAAAACCATAAGATGATGTTAGCTCACTATCAACAAACGAAAAACCTATTAGTTAGCTACAGTGAAAACAAACTTGGTTTCTTCTAATCAATAGGGAGGTGCATGAGCGTGGTCGAGCGAGTTATAGCAACAGAGGAAGCGCTAGCACTAAAAGAATTATTGAAAGAAAAGCATGGTCCTGTTATATTTCATCAATCAGGTGGATGCTGCGACGGCTCTTCGCCAATGTGTTATCCAGAGGGCGACCTACTATTAGGTGATCAAGATGTTTGCCTAGGAGAGATTGGTGGTGCTCCCTTCTATATGCATAAAAATCAATACGACTACTGGAAGCATACACAAATAATCTTAGACGTTGTCGATGGTAGAGGTGGTATGTTTTCACTTGAAGGCGTTGAAGGGAAACGGTTCTTAACAAGATCAAGAGCCTTTTCAACAGAGGAGTTAAAGGAATTAGGTGTAATTTAAAGACTTTAGTGACAGCGGCAAACAGTATTGCCGCTGTTTTTTATGTTGATTTATTTGGAAAGTTTATGTGAGGTTATATGGCTACTTGATAGGAGGCTTTCACACAAAAAATCATGTGCTACTGTCGCTTCGTTAGCAGGAATGAAACCAATCCAACGTTATGATGATGAGCCAAAATGAATGAATCCTTTTTTGTTTAATTACGTAAATATGGAAAAGGAGCGTGTTAAACATGGATTTCGTTATGATTGAAAATCAGTTTACAAATATGGTGGAGGATGTCTCGAATGCTGTTGGCCGGACAGTGCATCGTAAAATTGTGTTAGCCATAGCTAGCAAATATGTGGCATCTGGAAAACCTTTTGATTCTGTTAAGTATAAAGAAGTATTACAAGAAATGAAAAAGCAAACTTCATGGACATCTCCGTTAAGAACAACGGTAGGTTATAGTATTGCTGCAAATTTATTGGAGCAAGAAGATCCACAACAAGCCGTAAAAAATTTACTGCACAACGTGAATATAATGAAGGAAGCGAAATTTAGAAGTGGGAATTTTAGTTTTATTGGAGCACAGTTTTTAACTGAAGAGGAAAGCGAGAAGCGTGCACATGCACAGGCGGCACGTGCATTATTTGATGCAATCCGTAAACATCATAAGTTTTTAACGTCATACGATGATATTCCTTATGCAGTATTGTTAAGTAGCCCCTCTGATGATGCGGAGCTACGTGCGGAAACAATGAATCGTTATTATAAAGAATTACGTACGTATAATTTTAATGCGGGTAATGAGCTTCAATGGCTATCACAATTACTGACTTTCTTATCAGCCCAATATGATAATAATCTAGTGCCAAATGTTGTGACGATCCGTGACACACTAAAGAATCAGGATGTAAAGGTCAAGACGATGCACTATCCTTTACTTGGTTTTTTAGCAATCCTTGAAGTGAATCAAGTACAGCTTCAACAGATTGTTGATGTCTATAATGAGTTAAAAGATATGAAACTTTTAAAATGGCATCGTGAATTTGTGTTATTTATGGCCATACAAATTGCAATTTATGATATGGCGCAGGTGCAACAATCCTTATCAATGACGATCATGTCATCTATTGAATTATTAATTCAAGCACAGCAAGCAGCAATGTTCGCGGCAATGGGGGCAGCAGCTGTAGCATCAAGTTCTTCGTGATAAAATAAAGAAGAACTTGATTTTTTGGAGGTGCATTTGAAGGATGAAGGAAACAAAGCTTTGGATGAATGGCCAATGGCAGAACGCAAAGGAAACATATGAGCTAAGTTCGCCCTATAGTGGTGAGGTTATTGCAAAGGTAGCTAAAGCATCAATTACTGACGTTGAGCAAGCAATAGAAGGTGCACATAAGGCATTCCAAACGTTTAAAAAGACAACAGCCTACGAACGTGCCGAAATATTATATAAAGTGGTTAACATAATGCGTCAGCGCAAAGAGGAATTAGCTGAAATTTTAGCCCTAGAGGCAGGTAAGCCAATATCGGCAGGTTTAACTGAAATAGAACGTACAATAGCAACTTATCAATTTGCTGCGGAGGGTGCTAAGCAAGCAAATGGTGAAACGGTACCGATGGATGCTGCACCAGGGGCAGGAGATCGTATCGGCTGGACAAAACGAGAGCCTATAGGTGTAATTTCAGCCATAACACCATTTAATTTTCCATTCAATTTAGTGGCACATAAATTAGGTCCTGCTTTTGCAGTTGGAAATACAGTAGTCTTAAAGCCAGCGACGCAAACGCCATTAAGCTCTATCGTGATGGCCGAAATTTTCCAGCGAGCGGGTCTACCTAATGGTGCGCTTCAAATTATGACAGGTAGCGGAGGGGAGCTAAGTGATACACTAGTGACCCACCCACTTGTGAAAAAGGTGACATTCACGGGTAGTGGTAAGGTTGGTTTGGGCATTAAAGAAAAAGTAGGCTTGCGTAAAGTCACTTTAGAGCTTGGTTCCAATGCTGCAGTAATTGTCGAGCCATCGACACCAATTGATAAAATTATTTCGCGTTGTGTCGGTGGTGCTTTTAATTTTGCTGGACAAGTTTGTATCTCTTTACAACGTATTTATGTACACGCATCTATAATTGATGAATTTACAAAGGCATTTGTAGCGGAGACAGAAAAATTAGTGGTAGGTGATCCACTAGATACAAATACGGATGTTAGTGCAATGATCAATCCAAAAGAAGTTGAACGTATTCGTCAATGGATTGACGAAGCAAAGTCACAAGGTGCGATAGTTGCAACAGGCGGAACATTTACGGAACGTACTTTAACGCCAACTGTTATGACGAATGTGACGTCGGATATGAAAGTTGTTTGTCAGGAAACATTCGCGCCAATCGTCTCAATTGTTTCATATGAAACATTAGACGACGCTATTCGACTAGTGAATGAGTCGGAACTTGGTTTAAATGCTGGCATTTATACGAATGTGTTACCTGATGCATTACGTGCAGCAGATGAAATACAAGCGGGTGCTGTTATTATTAATGATATTCCGACATTTAGGGTCGATAATATGCCATACGGTGGCGTAAAAATGAGTGGCTACGGGCGCGAAGGTATTAAGTGGGCAATTGAGGAAATGACAGATATGAAATTTATAACGATGAAAAAATCGTTCTAATTTGCATCAACTCTTTTTCTACGATACGATGACGAAAGAACATTTCATGAAGGGAAGTTGCAAGAACTATGACAAACAACGCAATACCGATGGGTCAGTCACGTACTGTTCAAACGCGTCTCGTATTACCGCCAGATACAAATAATCACAACTCCATTTTTGGTGGAAGAGTGTTAGCTTATATTGATGAAATTGCTGCAATTACGGCAATGAAGCATGCGAAAGGGCATGTAGTTACAGCCTCTATCGATTCAGTTGATTTTTTATCGGCAGCACATGTAGGGGATATTTTAGAAATCGAAAGTATTGTTTCTTCAACTGGACGTTCTTCAATGGAAGTTTACGTTCGGGTTATTTCTCGAAACATTGAAACTCGTGAGGAAAAATTAACGACGGAATCCTTTGTAACGATGGTTGCAGTAGATGATGATGGTAAACCTAAGCCAGTTCCTGCAATTTATCCTGAAACAGATGCAGAAAAACGTCTGTTTGAAACAGGCCCTGCAAGACGAGAACATCGTAAGCAAAAACGGGAATTACCGCATTAAAAGTGAAAAGGGAAATTGACGTATACTGTCAGTTTCCCTTTTTGTGCTTACATTTTTAACTCATTTACCACATTAATCAGTGAATCGGAGGAAGAAGAAACGAGTGTAGCTCCTTGTGACAGTTCAGTAATCAAGTTAGAGATTGTTGAAATATCTCTGGATGTATTTACATACTGCTGTTGAATTCCAGCAACAGCATCGGCGATATCATTAAATGATTTAGATAAACTGTTTTGTGTATCTACGCTATGTTGAATCTTTTGATCCACGTTAATAACTGAATTAGACATTGTTGTAATATTACTTTCTGTTTCTCTAATGAGATGAGAAACATTTTGTACAGCATTTTTTGTCTCTTCTGCAAGCTTACGAACTTCCTCTGCTACAACAGCAAAACCTTTACCATGCTCACCCGCACGGGCTGCCTCGATAGAAGCATTCAATGCTAATAAGTTGGTTTGATCGGCAATTCCCGTAACTAGCCCTACAATCTCTGATATTTTTTGAGAAGATGTGCGTAATTGGTTCATCGTAACTTCAAGACTGTTTACACTTTGCAAAATAACTTGTATTAAATCATTTTGATCTTGTAGCTGCTGCTGTCCGCGTTTGGATTTTTCCTGTGTATCAGCAACGAAGGATAAGCCTTGTTTAGTCGCTACTGCGATATCGTCCGTTTGAGAAGAAATGACTAATAAAGAGGCTGCTGTTTCTTCACTAATCCCATTGAGCTCCTCTGCCGTTTTTTGAATGGTAGTGACAAGTGCGTGTTTTGTGTCATCAGCTGCTGCTCGAATGCGTTCCTCTTCTTTTTCATAGGCTTCGATTACAAGCTGCTGCTCGAAATTAATGATTTTGCAGAAGGCATTGATAGCACGTATGGCATCATGTTTTGATAAATCCAACTCATTTGTAAAGCGTGTAAATGTCGTTGTTAATGACTGGAATGAGGCGATATACCACTTTGATTGTAGACCAATTCGAACATGGGTTTCAGCGATTGCCTTCCGTTCATCAATATAAGCGTTGTTAATATGACTTTCGAAAATATCACTCAAGTGCTTATGTAAAGTAACTTTTAAACGATCGATTTGTGACGTTCTGTTTATAATATCTAACAAATCTTGGCTTAAACTAATAGCTGCATAAAATTGATCCACCATTTCAGGAACTAAATCTTTAGCTAAAGGCTGTAGTTGTTTAATGATGGCTAAATCCTCAATTGTTAAATCTAAAAGTTGCAACTGTTTTTGAAGTTTTGGATAGTTTGATACATCCAATTGTACATTATTTTTATAATTTTCAGGTGCTAATGTAATTGAGTAGCTAGAATCGTTCTTTTTTGTAAACCAACTCATTGTCTGTTTGCTCCATTCTTTATAAATGCATAGTAGTATATAAAAATCGAATTGCTTAGTTTGTTAATTTTTCGGAATATATGGTATTTAGTCTATTCTACTATTTTTTGTCGTGAATTTGGTTAAAATTTTAGTGTATTTCTTTATTTTTTATAGGCATTATAGACGACTGTCGCTTAAAAGTCATGAAATAGACTATTAAAAAGGTAGTAGGTAAATTGAATTTAAAATAGGAAACCTGTAAAATACGAACTGTTTAGATTGAACGTAACAATAGTTTTGAGGAGGTATTACATGGAAAAGAAGCGTTTCAAATTTGTTATTCCGGTTATGGTAATTGTAGCGATTGGCTCGGTTTACATGTTAAGAAACTACTATGCTGAAGTACCAGACTTAGATCAACTATTAATTACTATCTGTGCAACAATAGTATCTGGGGTACTCGCTTACTTTTTATTTCCACAGCAAGGCGAACATAAAGTTGATGATCGTGGTCCTTACTGACAGTAGAAAGGCACCTTAGAAAAATCTCAGGTGCCTTTAATATGTTGTGCGAGTAAACGCTTTGCGCGGGTACTTCTCGTCATCGATGACGATGGTCCTGAAGGAATTAAGGTTTAAATAATTTGAACCAGCCTTTAAGCTTAAAGACTGCCAGCATAAATAAAGCGATAAAAATCATAATTCCGAGTACGATAAAGTAGCTAAATCTCCCGTGTAGCTCTGGCATATATTCGAAATTCATGCCATAAACACCGGCAATGAATGTTAGCGGAATAAAGATTGTTGAAACAATTGTTAAGGTCATCATGATGCCATTCATACGACTAGAGCTCATCGCCATATAGCTATCACGCATATCTGCAGTGAGCTCACGGTTGGATTCAATCATTTCGGTGAGTTTAAGCAGATGATCGTAAATATCTCCGAAATAAGCTCGTTCTGATTTATTTAGTGAAAATCGGTAAGAGTTAAGGATACGATATAATAGATCACGCATTGGTAATATGGTGCGACGTAGATCAAGCAAATCACTACGGAATTCAAACACAATTTTCATAGCGTTAAGGTTACTTTGATAGGTAAGCTCATCTTCTAGTGCATTTAAATGATCCTCAATCTTATAGACAAGCGGGAAATAGTTATCAACGATTTTATCGATTACCTGGTATGTTAAATAGATGGTGCCACGTTCCCAATTCTTTGGCTGTTTTTCTAACATCATTTGTACTCGATCTATCTCCGGTGCTGAATTTTTATGAAATGTGACAATAAATTTATTAGAAACAAAAATGTTTACTTCTTCAGCTGTTAATTCTTCGTTAACTCTTTGGATAACAAAGAAGTGGAAATCATCATAAAAATCGAGCTTTGGTCGCTGTAAACGCATTAAACAATCTTCTATAGCGAGTGGGTGAAAATGGAAAAATGTATCTAACAGTAGTTCTTCCTCATCGGTCGGACAATTAAAATCGACCCAGTACCATTCAAATTCGTTTTTGTGTATATCTTCAAGCGGAAAATCCTTTATAAGCTTTTGGTCTTTTGTAATGCCAATTGTACGTATCACAGCATTCACCTCAATTCTGTTAATTATAGCTTAACAGGTGTATATATCTTCACAACAAACTTTCTTTATAACATATCCAACCACCAAATAAAGTAGTCGCAAAGAATCTAGATGGTTTTGTAAAACCTGCCTGCTGTAATAGTGCTAAAATGTCCTCTTCACGCATAAATGAAAGAGAACGTATCGATTTCTCCATTTCTGCTACTTCCGATGGTGTTAGCTTTGTATGCTGTAGCCAATAAGCACGCCATAAATCAAATTGTAGCTCAGTTTCTAAGGAACCTTGCTGCCCATATTTTGAGACGAGGACAAAGGGAGCACCAGGCTTTAAATTATTCGCTATTTCTTGTAATGTTGCAAGCTTCTCCTGATCATCTTGTATAAAGTGAAGCACTAATACACAGCTTGCTGCATCAAACTTCACTGCAGGTAACTGAGTATCCAGTATAGTTCCTTGATATAAAGAAATATTATTAGGTAGAGATTTTAAACGTTCACCAGCGATTTGCAGCATCGCTTCTGACGGATCTATACCAACAAATGACCAATGAGGACTTTTCTCAGCAAGCTGTAAAATCTCATTGCCGCTTCCGGAGCCAACTACTAAAAATTCAGCTGTTTCATGTAACGCAGATTGGTAAAAGGTTTGTGTCAAACGTAGCATTGCATCATAGCTAGGGAGCGTGCGACGAATACCTTTTTCGTATTCGTTGGCAAGTTTGTTATTAAATTCCATCGGTTATCACATGCCTTTCAAAAAAATTTTAAAATCCAATTTATATTTGAAACTATTTAAGAAATAGATCCGTAAATAGTAGTACATAAAATAAAAAATTAAATGGAAGGATTGATATAAATGGAAACTAAATGGTCTAAGGTAATCATACACGCAAGTGCGTTTTTTGCGCCATGGTTAGTACCGATTATATTTTTCTTAATCAGCTCAGATGAAGAGGTAAAAAGTATTTCCGTGCAAGCCTTATTGTTCCAAGTTGTGATGGGGGTATTAATGACAATTTCGGGGATTTTAAGCTTCCTAATCATTGGTATACCGTTCTTAATTGTGTTTGGTATCATGTATTTTATTGCACCAATTATCGGTATTGTAAAGGCTCTATCTGATGAGCATTGGCGTTATCCAATAGTTGGTCGATGGGTATAATTTTTATAGACGCAAGTATATGCTAGTTGCATATGCTTGCGTTTTTTCTATAGCTGAAAAGGGCATCTTATAACTAAGAAACTTATTTCAACGGTTGTCCAAACATCCGCTGAAATAAGTGAAGCCTCTGGCGGATGTTAGCCTAAAATCATCGCTTCCTTACGATAACGGCTAACTGACCTGCATCAAGCTGCTGACGCTACGCTTTCGGGCAAAAAACATCCTGCTCGCCAAACCACAAAGCCGATTCCGGACGCAATTATTTCTGGCATAGGCATAATTGATTTTTTCTAAGTGCGAAATAATTGCAATTATTTTCAAGCGTTTTGTATAATATACTCAAAGAAAGTCAAAGATAGTCAAAGTCAGTGAAGTAAGCGAGGTGTATTCCTAAAATGCGTAATATATCAGACATCATAGAAGGCTACTTAAAGCAAGTGCTTGAATTAGGTGGAGAAGGGCATATTGAAATAAAACGTAGTGAAATCGCAGATAAATTTCAATGCGTGCCCTCACAAATAAATTATGTAATCAATACTAGATTTACTGTCGAGCGAGGTTATCTTGTTGAAAGCAAACGTGGTGGTGGTGGATACATTCGAATTTTACGTGTCCGCGCGAATTCACAAATTGATCTGATTGATGATGTCCTCGCGCAAATAGAAGGTGGGGCATCGCAAACAATGGCAGAAGATTTAGTGTATCGACTAATTGATGAGCAGGTAATTTCAAAGCGAGAAGCGAAATTAATGTTAGCAGCAGTTGATCGCTCAACTCTCGATTTGCAACTCCCATTACGGGATATTATTCGAGCAAGAATTTTACGAGCGATGCTAACAACGATTAAATATGAACAGCACAAATAAAGAGGTGATGGGAATGATATGCGAACATTGTAAGCAGCGTAATGCGACAGTTACCGTAACACAAATTCAAAATGGTCAAAAAGTAGAGCATCATTATTGTGACGTCTGTGCCTCGCAGTTCCATCCATTTCATGCTGAGTTTAAGCAAGAGCCAATATCTATTCAGCAGTTATTATCCAATTGGTTTGGCTCCCCTACATGGCAGCAACAACAAGTGGGTGAAAAACAGCAGGCACCACCACAACCGCAAACATGCCCACAATGTGGATTTACGTATAAACAATTTTTAAAAGAAGGTAAGTTTGGATGCCCTAGCTGCTATGATACCTTTGGTGAACACTTACCGAAGCTCTTTAACCGTATACAGGCTGGTCCTCAACATATAGGAAAAATGCCCGGTGCCCAAAACAATGTCTATGTCATCAAAAAGCAAATTGAAGATATTCGTAAACGTATGAAGATTGCTGTAGATGAAGAACAATTTGAAGAGGCCGCAAAGCTTCGTGATGAAGCAAAGGAACTTGAGAAGCAGCTACAATTTGAAGGTGGTGATGTGTCGTGATGATTGAGTCATTTTTAGAGCGTGCTACACCGATATGGATGAGTGTAGAGGACGATTATTCAGATATTGTCATAAGTACACGCATTCGCCTTGCTCGAAATTTAGATGGTTATCGTTTTCCATTAGCCTTTACAGAGGATGAAGCATTACAGGTGGAACACGCAGTTACACATGCGATCAAGGATAGTACAGAACTTCGAGAAAATTATTCATATTTTGCTATTAAAGACTTAACGTCTTTACAGCGTCAAATACTTGTAGAAAAGCACTTGATTAGTCCTCAGCTTGCAAAAAAAGAGCGAGTTGGCTCCATGCTCTTATCTGATGACGAATCAACTAGCATTATGGTGAACGAAGAAGACCATTTACGCATTCAATGTATGACGGCGAGCTTTCAACTTCAAAAGGCATACGAGCAAGCTAATAAAATTGATCGTACCTTAGAGAAAGCCTTGCCTTACGCATTTCGAGATACATTTGGTTATTTAACAAGTTGTCCAACAAATATTGGTACTGGTTTACGAGCATCTGTCATGATGCACCTGCCTGCCCTTACACTTACGGGTCAGATGAATCAAATCATTAATGCGATGACACGATTAGGAATGACGGTAAGAGGAATATATGGGGAGGGTAGTGAAAATATAGGGAATGTTTACCAAGTGTCAAATCAGATTACACTAGGGAAAACAGAGGATGATATTTTAGCCGATATCCAAAGTGTCGCTGAAAAAATAATTCAAAAAGAACGACATGCAAGAGGAAAGTTAATGGAAAAAGCAGAGCTTGCCTTAGAAGACCGTGTATACCGTGCTTTAGGGACATTAACACATGCTCGAATTTTAACGAGTGAGGAAGCTGCTACCTGTCTTTCAAATGTTCGTTTAGGAGTAGATTTACGGTTAATTGAAGGTATTAAAGCGACTAAATTAAACGAATGTGTTGTTAGTATGCAACCTGGATTTTTACAGAATTACGCAGGTGACGTTTTGCCACCTACTGAGCGAGATCGCGTACGAGCGGAAATGCTTCGTGAGGCACTATCTCGAGAAAATATGAGTAAGCCTATTATTCGGAGAAAAGGAGAGGATTCATTTGATGTTTAATCGTTTTACACAACGCGCGCAAAAAGTATTACAGCTTGCCCAAGAAGAGGCAATTCGTTGGAAACACGAATCAATTGGAACAGAGCATATTCTATTAGGGCTTATCCGTGAAGGTGGCGGTATTGCTGCAAAAGCATTAGAAGCCATTGATATTAGTCCCCAAATGATTGAATCAGGTATTGAAGAGCTTGTAGGGAAAGGTAAAGAAGATGTTGGTCCAATTGTCCACTACACACCTCGTGCTAAAAAGGTAATAGAACTATCAGTCGATGAATCACGTAAATTAGGTCATTCCTATATCGGCACAGAGCATTTACTATTAGCGCTTATTCGTGAAGGTGAAGGTATAGCGGCCCGTGTATTAAATAATGCTGGTGTCGGATTGAATAAGGCTCGTCAGCAAGTGCTATTGTTATTAGGTAATAACGATAATGCTCAATCTGGTCAACAAGCTGCACAGGCTGCCAATACACCAACATTAGATAGCCTTGCGCGTGATTTAACGCAAATTGCTCGTGAAGGCACTTTAGATCCAGTCATTGGTCGAAGCAAGGAAATTACACGTGTTATTGAGGTTCTATCACGTCGTACAAAAAATAACCCTGTATTAATCGGGGAGCCAGGTGTTGGTAAAACAGCTATTGCTGAAGGCTTGGCACAGCAAATTATTAATAATGAAGTCCCAGAAATTCTTCGTGATAAACGTGTTATGACACTTGATATGGGGACAGTTGTTGCTGGAACAAAATATCGTGGTGAATTTGAGGACCGCTTGAAAAAGGTAATGGATGAAATTCGCCAAGCAGGAAATGTTATTTTATTCATCGATGAATTGCACACATTGATCGGTGCGGGTGGTGCAGAAGGTGCCATAGATGCGTCAAATATTTTAAAACCATCTTTAGCACGTGGCGAACTGCAATGTATTGGTGCAACGACACTAGATGAGTATCGCAAATATATTGAGAAGGATGCGGCATTAGAGCGTCGTTTCCAACCAATTCAAGTTGATGAACCAACTGTAGAAGAAGCAATTCAAATTATTCAAGGCTTACGTGATCGTTATGAAGCACATCACCGTGTGAAAATCACTGATGAAGCAATTGAAGCGGCAGCAAAAATGAGTGATCGTTATATTTCTGATCGTTTCTTACCAGATAAGGCGATTGACTTAATCGATGAAGCCGGTTCTAAAGTCCGCTTACGTTCATTCGCAGTGCCACCAAACTTAAAGGCACTTGAAGATAAGCTTGAAAATGTGCGCTCTGAAAAGAATGCAGCTGTCTCAGGTCAAGAATTTGAAAAGGCAGCATCATTAAGAGATACAGAGCAAAAGCTAAAAGATGAAATCGAAACTACAAGGAAAAATTGGAAGGAAGAACAGGGTAAAGCCGAGTCAAAAGTGACAGTGGATGATGTAGCAGCGGTAGTATCTATGTGGACTGGAATTCCCGTTTCGAAAATTGCGTCAGAAGAATCGTCTAAGTTATTACAACTTGAAGAAGAGTTACACAAACGAGTTGTAGGTCAAGGAGAAGCAGTAGAGGCAATTTCTCGTGCAATACGTCGCGCGAGAGCTGGTTTGAAAGATCCGAAACGACCAATTGGCTCATTTATTTTCTTAGGCCCTACAGGGGTTGGTAAAACAGAGCTTGCCAGAGCACTAGCTGAGGTTATGTTTGGCGATGAGGACGCAATGATTCGCGTGGATATGTCTGAGTACATGGAAAAACATTCGACTTCCCGTTTAGTTGGTTCACCTCCAGGCTATGTAGGTTTTGATGATGGCGGTCAACTAACAGAAAAGGTTCGTCGTAAACCGTATTCAGTAGTATTACTAGATGAAATTGAGAAGGCTCATCCAGATGTTTTCAATATCTTACTTCAAGTACTTGAAGATGGCCGTTTAACAGATTCTAAAGGTCGAGTGGTCGACTTCCGCAATACCGTTGTTATTATGACTTCAAACGTCGGTGCAGATGCTTTAAAATATCAGAAAAACCTTGGCTTTAATGTAGGTGGTACTGATACGAAGTATAAAGATATGAAGGGTACAATGCTCGAGGAATTGAAAAAAGCATTCCGTCCAGAGTTCTTAAACCGTATCGACGAAATGATTGTCTTCCACTCACTAGAAAAAGAACATTTAAAAGAAATCGTCGCAATGATGGCGAATGCTTTAACAAAACGTCTGAAGGAGCAAGACATTTCGTTAGAGTTAACGGATTCAGCACTCGAGAAAATTGCAGAGGAAGGCTACGATCCTCAATACGGTGCTCGCCCACTACGTCGTTCGTTGCAAAAACAAGTAGAAGACCGTTTATCGGAAGAACTGCTGAAAGGCAATGTAGAGAAGGGTAATCAAGTTATTATTGATTACGTGAATGAAGAGTTTGTTGTGAAGAAAAAAGAGGAAGTTTCTACTTCTAAATAATCTTCAACAGCGGGGGGCATTCATCCCCCATCTGCCCATTAAATGTTTATTTGAAAAGAACAGCAAGGCTATAGTGCCAAGCTGTTCTTTTTTATCGTTATTTAGCATTTTTGAAGGTGGTTCCTTTTTAGAGGGTTCCAAACACCTACTGAAATAGAGGGACTTAGTCATAAGAGCACCAAGTTCTGTGGTAACGACTGAGTGACCACCATCACGTTGGTCCAAAGCCCCTTGTCGGACGGATTTTAAAAGGAATACATTATGCGGGCACAATTAAAAATCTGGACGCAATTACACCAAGGCTTAAATTGATGTACAATAAATATAAGAACAAATATTCGAGGTGGATGCATTTTGGCGAAGAAAAAAACAAAATTTGTATGCTCAAGCTGCGGCTATGAATCCGCAAAATGGATGGGAAGATGTCCAGGGTGTGGGGAATGGAATAAGATGGTTGAAGAGGTGGAGGTGGTCGCGAAAGGGCCACGTGGGGCATTCCAGCATTCTGCTACGGTTACTCAAAAGGCTCTCCCTATTATGCAGATTGAAGCAGCTGAGGAATCACGAGTTGCAACAGTTATGGGTGAGCTTAACCGAGTGTTAGGTGGAGGTATCGTGCCGGGTTCTCTTGTATTAATTGGGGGAGATCCTGGGATTGGGAAATCGACGTTGTTATTACAAGTATCTGCGTTGCTTTCGAATAAAGGGCATCGCGTGCTTTATATTTCTGGTGAGGAATCCATCCGTCAAACAAAGCTACGTGCAGAACGTTTAGGGGTGATGTCACAGGAGCTGTATATCTATGCTGAGACGAATTTAGAGTTTTTAAATCAGACTATTGACGATGTGCAGCCAAAGTTTGTTATTGTCGATTCGATTCAAACTGTTTTTCATCCAGAGGTAACGAGTGCACCTGGTAGTGTATCACAAGTGCGTGAATGTACAGCAGAACTTATGCGAATTGCAAAAACAAAGGGAATTGCAATTTTCCTAGTTGGACATGTAACAAAAGAGGGCCAAATTGCAGGGCCACGTATATTGGAGCATATGGTTGATACGGTATTGTATTTTGAAGGGGAACGACATCATAATCACCGTATTTTACGCAGCCAAAAAAACCGTTTTGGCTCTACGAATGAAATTGCTATCTTTGAAATGCTTCAGGGGGGCCTAAAGGAAGTGTTAAACCCGTCTGAGTTGTTTTTACAGGAGCGTTCACAGGGAGCGGCAGGATCAACAATCGTAGCCTCAATGGAGGGTACACGGCCAATTCTAGTTGAAATTCAGTCACTTGTAACACCAACAAGTTTTAATTATCCAAAACGAATGGCAACAGGTGTCGATCAAAACCGTGTACAACTGCTTATGGCTGTTCTTGAAAAGAGAATGGGCCTCATGTTACAGGCTCAGGATGCATATATTAAAGTTGCTGGCGGCGTGAAACTGGATGAGCCTGCAATTGATTTAGCGGTGTTGACAAGCATCGTTTCAAGTTTTAAGGATCAGGCTGTCAGAGCAACGGACTGCTTTATTGGGGAAGTAGGTTTGACAGGCGAGGTGCGTCGTGTATCTCGTATTGAACAACGTGTGATTGAGGCAGCAAAGCTCGGATTTAAACGGGCCTTCATACCAGCTTCGAATATAGGTGGATGGGATTTTCCACAAGGTATTGAGATAGTTGGTGTGGAAACGATAAAGGATGCGTTGAATGCTTGCTTTAGAGAGCTATAAAAAAGCTTGTGCATGTTGGGCAATGTTCTGACATGCACTTTTAATTTATTTCAGCGGGTGTACAAACACCCGCTGAAATAAATTAAAGCCTCCGGCGGATGTCACGGGAATCTGCAAGGAGTTCTTTGTGCATGCACAAAGCCGATTCCGGACGCAATTATGCCGAGGCATAATTGATTTGAAGCTTTTGTAATTCATAGATAGAAGGTAGGAAACTCTAAAGGGGGTAATGGCGTCTAAGATAACGTCTGTGAAAAGGCCTCTTTAATGCCCAGCAGATGCTTAAGCATGGAAGGATTTCAATAATTGATTGTCCTCTTTCATTAGAATCGAAATGGTTGATCACAAGAATATTGGTGATACTTTGATGGGTTCATAAAAGATTTTCTACAGTAAACTATGTATAATTATATAGTAAAAATGGGAGGTGACAGTTATGAAAAAATTTGTTCAAATTGCTTTTTTACTGATTGGAGGAGCATTAGGCCTTGTTTTCTTACCGCCATTATACGAATTGCTTCATTTATCATCTAATCCTTGGCTTGATAATCCCTACGTATCAGTAGCTTTAGGAGCGCTTTTACTGTTTACACTATCATTTGCCTTTTCAGATTATTTCGTAAGGCTAATTAGTTGGATGGAAGACGTGCTATTTAAAGTGCCTGTTGGAGATTTATTATTTGGTACACTGGGACTTATTATCGGGCTAATCGTTGCTTATTTCTTAGGATTTGCAATTGATAGTATTGATTTACCGAAATTTACAAAGGTTTTACCAATTATATTGTCATTTGTGCTTGGCTATTTAGGGTTCCGTGTAGGTTTTAAAAAGCGAGATGAATTAATCCAGCTATTTACGTTACGTGGTAATAATACGAAGAAAAAATTAACGGAAGGTGTAGAGCCTCAAGAAGTACGAGGTAGCTATAAACTGTTAGATACTAGTGTTATTATTGATGGTCGTATTGCAGATATTTCTGAGACAGGCTTTATAGAAGGTACGCTAGTTGTACCCCAATTTGTCCTTACTGAGCTTCAGCATATTGCTGATTCTTCGGATACATTAAAGCGTACAAGAGGTCGTCGTGGCTTAGATATTTTGAAGAAATTACAAGATGAACGTATGACGAAGGTACAGATTACTGAAGAGGACTTTGAGGATGTTCAAGAGGTTGATTTAAAATTAGTACGCCTTGCAAAGAAAATGGGGCACGATACACAAATTGTTACGAACGACTTTAACCTGAACAAAGTTTGTGAGCTCCACCACGTTAAAGTGCTGAACATCAATGATTTAGCAAATGCAGTAAAGCCTGTCGTTATTCCAGGTGAGGATATGCAAGTGATGGTCATTAAAGATGGTAAAGAGCATAATCAAGGGGTTGCCTATTTAGATGACGGCACAATGATCGTTGTTGAAGGGGGACGTAGCTATATAGGACAGGCAATTACAGTAACCGTAACAAGTGTTCTTCAAACATCAGCAGGTCGTATGATTTTTGCTAAACCAAAGGATGACTAGGAAGTGGGAAATGTGCAATATGAAGTAGTGTTACCTGCTGCGGGAAGCGGAAAGCGAATGGGTGCAGGGCAAAATAAGTTGTTTTTAAATCTTTTAGAAAAACCAATCCTCATACACACGCTAGAGGTTTTTGAACAGGATAGCCAGTGTACAGGTATTTGGCTTGCTGTAAAGCCGGAAGAGCGTGTATTTATTCAAGAAATGCTAGAGAGGTATGGAATTACTAAAGTTAAAGGCTTGCCTGATGGTGGTGCAGAACGACAGCATTCCGTCCATTCGTGCATGAAAGAAATGAAGCAGGTTGATATTGTGCTTGTGCATGATGCTGCGCGTCCGTTTATTACGCATGATATTATTGCAAATCTTGTACAAAGTGCATATAATTTTGGCGCTGCGATTGCGGGTGTTCGTGCGAAGGATACGATGAAAAAAGTGCGCGATGGTGTTATTGAAGAGACGATTGATCGAGAAAGCTTATGGATGATCCAAACCCCACAAGCATTTCAATTTGATTTAATTGTAGAGGCGGAGGATGTAGCTGAGAAGGTAGGCTTCCTTGGCACAGATGAAGCAATGCTTGTTGAGCGTCTCGGACATGAGGTGCATATTGTGGAAAGTAGCTACGAGAATGTAAAGATGACGACGCAAGAGGATTTAGTTTTCGGTGAAGCGATATTGCGTAAACGTGCTTTGTAAAGAGTAGTTGAGAAACATTAGGTAAATTACAATGGTAGCAGCTAAGCAGCATACAAAATCCCGTAAAGAAGTAGCACTATAACTTCTTACGGGATTTTATTTTAACTTCTATTAGCGATATTCTTAAGCAACGCTTTTTGCAGGGGAAATCCACTATTTCATAATATTCTTTAATTCCTCTATAAAAGCAGGGCGTTTTGGGTAAGTTTGTAGTAAATCAGTAATTAACCGTTCAGCTTCTACGGTATAGCCTGCCTTACGCATAACATTGATTGAACGACAGACGTCTTTATAATTTTTTCGATTAGAGGAAGATTGAGCATCTATGGTGATGGCATCAATGAAAAGTGCACAAACTTCTTCATAGTACTGTTCTTTAATGAATTGATAATAGTGACCTATTCTTGTTGGGTATTCTTTGCAATAGTCTAGAATACGTTTAGATTGCTGTTCTTCTACAATAAGTCTTGCATATAAGTTCGAATTGGTAAGGCTATTTAATAATTCTTCTAGAACCTTTGGCCATTGTTCAGTAGAGTGAAGAGCTTTGAACTCTTTGTAAAAATCATACTCACCCTTTTGCATTAGCTCTAAAGCTAATTCGCGCATTTCTTCTGTATGCCCTAAATGCTGATGAGCTTTAAAGGCGTAACGTTTCCACATGCTCACAATGCCAGGGAGTTGTTGATCTTGCTGGATTCCATCAGTTGTCAATTGTAATACTTTTTCATATTCACCGCGGTTAATAGCAGATTGAATTATTTGCTCACGCATATGGTAGTCCTCGATATGCTTCTCCAAAAATGCTTCTACTTCCTTACTACTGTATTTATTCTGTAATAAGTGAAGCTCCACCTGTTTTAACTCTTTGTTTATATATTGTGCGTTCCAATCATCTGATGAGCTTGCCATTGAATAAATAAGGGTTTTAAACTGTTTTTCAATCTCATCATATAAACAAAGAGAAACACAGGCGTTGAGAAGTTGAATTCGATATTCTACCCAGTCATCAAACTCGTGTTGCATTGCTTTTTGAATAACAAGTTCATATACTGTTTCATACTGCTCTTTTGACCAAAAGGTTGCCCCCTCTTCAATCGCTTGACTAATTAATTCTAGACTTTCTCTAATGGCATCGCCGAAATGACCATCGGAATCATCACCATATTGTAGTGCTTCTAATGCATATTGGAGGCACAGAAAACTTAGCTCGATAGCTGTAATGTTATCCTCTTTGTTGATATGTTCCTCAGCGTGCTGAAGTGTTGCGTAGACACCTTTTAGTGCTTTCGATGCCCGATGGCGTGGGATAAAACCACTTCTCCCCTCTTCCCCCCATTTCAGATGCTGGACAATCATTTTTTTAGCGGCCATTACTATATCAGTTGGCTCCATTAGCCGGATTTCTAATTCTTGTAAGAAATCAGGAGAATTCTTCCCGACTGTTAAAATTAGGCTTATTAAATTTTCTTTTGTTTGTGTTGTTAACAATTGCTGTAATGTTGATTTTTTTGCTTTAGATGATTTAGATACCGAAACAGGAGGATTGTAAAACTGTTCCTTAATCTCGTATAGCACAGCAACAATATGCTTGCAATCATCATCATAAGGGCAGTCGCAATTCGCGTATGTAATATCACCTTGTGCATTGAAGGTGACATCTACAGTATACGGTTCAGTTCCTTCAACTTCTGCCCGCCAGTTGCTAGTGTCAATTTGCATAATATCAATGACTTGATTATTCATATAATAATCGTACCCACGTTGTACAATTACTTTTTTAAACTGTTTTTCAAAAGAATTAATGTTCATTTCAACACAGCCTTTTCGTATTTTATTAATGCAAGCATATCAAAAAATGAGAGAAAAAAGAGAGCCAAATATTATACCTTTGCCGAGACACTCATTTCCTAGGAAATATGTTAAAATGTGAGGGTATAATATAGAGTAAATATAGAAGTGAAGGAAGGTGAATGAGGCTGCCTTATAAGCTGAATGGAAGCTTTTTAAGTCTGCATATTTGTTGAAGCGATTGAGCTTCAGTTGGTGGATTTTCTTGTTTTATTTATCTTATTAGACAGTTTCAAAATCATATGTTTCGAGTGGGACAAGGATTTGACGTGCATGCATTTGAAGAAGGACGTCCATTAATTATTGGTGGTATAACAATTCCTCATGAAAAAGGGTTAGTAGGGCATTCCGACGCAGATGTTTTATTACACACTGTAACAGATGCGGCGTTAGGAGCTATTGGTGAGGGAGATATCGGTCGTCATTTCCCAGATACAGATCCTGCGTTCAAGGATGCTGATTCGGCGAAATTATTAGCGTATATTTGGAATATTGTTGAGGAAAAGGGCTATGTTCTAGGTAATGTGGATTGTACGATTATGGCACAGCGTCCGAAAATGGCGCCGTATATTCAACAAATGCAAAATCGTATTGCTGAATTGCTTCATGCAGAGCCTTCTCAAGTGAATGTAAAAGCAACAACAACTGAGCGTTTAGGGTTTACAGGTCGTGAGGAAGGGATTGCTGCGATGGCGACAATCCTATTGATTAAGAAATAAAAGCAGGCTCTAAAGCGCTTTTATTTCCTGTAACAGAGTGGTAAAATGAACAAAGTCAATTTTTTGATCGAAAATTTAGGAGGCTTTTAATTATGGCGAAAGAAGTTCGTGTTCGTTACGCGCCATCCCCTACTGGTTTCTTACATATCGGTGGAGCGCGTACAGCGTTATTTAACTATTTATATGCAAAACATCATAACGGTAAATTCATCGTACGTATTGAGGATACAGATATTGAGCGTAATGTAGAGGGCGGAGAAGCATCTCAGTTAGATAATTTAAAATGGTTAGGCATAGCGTATGATGAGTCGATCGATATTGGTGGACCATATGCACCTTACCGTCAAATGGAGCGTCTTGATATTTATAAAGAGCATGCTGACAAGCTACTAGAGCAAGGTTTAGCTTACAAATGTTTCTGTTCTTCTGAGAAATTAGAAGCGTCTCGTGAAGAACAAAAAGCACGAGGTGTTGCAGCTCCAACTTATGATGGTACTTGTCGTCATTTATCAGCAGAGGAAGTTGCGGCTAAAGAAGCTGCTGGTGAACCATATACAATTCGTATGCGCGTACCTGAAAATGTAACATATGAATTTGAAGACTTAGTACGTGGACAAGTAGCGTTTGAGTCAAAAGATATTGGTGACTGGGTTCTTGTTAAAGCGAACGGTATTCCTACGTATAACTATGCGGTAGTGCTAGATGATCACTTTATGGAAATTTCGCATGTATTCCGTGGTGAAGAGCATTTATCGAATACACCAAAACAAATGATGATCTTTGATGCATTCGGCTGGGAGTATCCACGCTTTGGTCATATGACATTAATCATTAATGAAAACCGCAAAAAATTATCAAAACGTGATGAATCAATTATTCAATTCGTCACACAGTATAAAGATCTAGGCTACCTACCTGAAGCGATGTTCAACTTCTTCGCATTACTTGGTTGGTCTCCTGAGGGAGAAGAAGAGATTTTCTCAAAAGAGGAATTTATTAAAATCTTTGATGAAAAACGTCTTTCAAAATCACCATCTATGTTTGATAAACAAAAGCTTACTTGGATGAATAATCAATACATTAAAAAATTATCTTTAGAAGAAGTAGTAGAATTATCTTTACCGCACTTACAAAAAGCTGGTTTATTACCAGCGGAGTTATCAGAAGAAGAACGTGCATGGGCTACAGATTTAATCGCACTTTATCATGAACAAATGAGCTTTGGTGCTGAAATTGTAGAACTATCTCGCCTATTCTTTAATGATCATATTGAATATGATGAAGAAGCAAAAGCAGTTTTAGCGGGTGAGCAGGTACCTGAGGTAATGGCTGCATTTAAAGCACAGCTTGAAGGTTTAGAAGAATTTACGCCTGATGCTGTCAAAGCGGCTATTAAAGCTGTTCAAAAAGAAACAGGTCACAAAGGTAAAAATCTATTTATGCCAATCCGCGTTGTCACAACAGGTGAAACGCATGGTCCAGAACTTCCTAACGCGATTTGCTTAATTGGTAAACAGAAAACAATTAATCGTGTAGAAAAATTTGCGCAATAAGTAGAAATTGATTGACAATTTATAAGTTCGTTGTAAAATGTATTTACATTGAGAAAGCGTTGATAAGGAGAAGTAAGTGGCGCATGCTCTATAGAGAGGACCATCACCGGCTGAAAGTGGTCTGAGCCAAGGCAAAACTGAAATGCACCTTTGAGCATAAAGCTGAACAACAAGTAGGCTTTATCGATTCGTTCCCGTTACAGAACGTCCAAAGTGGAAGGCGTACGCCTTCAATCAGAGTGGAACCGCGCAAATTTAGCGTCTCTGTCATTCCTTTTTGGGATGATAGGGGCGCTTTTTTATTTTCTAGACAGATGACTTGAAGCGATGGATGCGCCGGATTCTACTTCACTGACTCTGCGGTGAGATCAACGTCAGCTATAATATTTCAATGGCCAGGGATGCAAGTGGTTGTGTGGAATTAAAGCAGATCAAAACGAAAAGGGGGAGCTTTTGTGTTTAAAAGAATGAAGGAAGATGTAGAAACAATTTTTGAGAATGATCCAGCGGCGCGTAGTGTATTCGAAGTTATATTGACATACTCAGGTTTGCACGCTACTTGGTCACATCGAGTTGCCCATTGGTTCTTTAAAAAGCGTTTTTATTTTATAGCCCGTGCCATTTCACAAATTAGTCGCTTCTTTACTGGAATTGAAATTCATCCTGGAGCGAAAATCGGTCGCCGTTTCTTTATTGACCATGGGATGGGCGTTGTAATTGGTGAAACATGTGAGATTGGTGATAATGTAACGTTGTATCAAGGTGTAACTTTAGGTGGTACAGGAAAAGAAAAGGGGAAACGCCATCCGACGTTAGAGGATAATGTACTAGTTGCGACAGGTGCAAAAGTGTTAGGTTCTATTACAATTGGTGAAAATAGTAAAATTGGTGCAGGCTCGGTTGTCTTAAAAGAAGTGCCACCAAATGCTACAGTTGTCGGTATTCCTGGTAAAATAGTGATTAAGGATGGCGTTCGTCTAGAGAAAAAACTAGACCACCAAAATATACCTGACCCTGTAGAAGAACGTTGTCAAGCTTTCGAGAAGCAGATTGCAGCATTGAATCAGAAAATCGAGCGCTTACAAAAGGAGAGAGAAACACAATGAGTATTCAAATTTTCAACTCATTAACACGACAAAAGGAAACTTTCGTACCGCTGGAAGACGGCAAAGTAAAAATGTACGTTTGCGGTCCGACAGTTTATAACTACATTCATATTGGAAATTCACGACCTGTAATTGTCTACGATACAGTACGTCGGTATTTCCAATACAAAGGCTATGATGTGAAATTTGTTTCAAATTTTACAGATGTGGACGACAAAATTATTAAGGCTGCAAATGAACTTGGAGAAGAAGTTCATGAATTAACGGAGCGCTTTATTGCCGCATACTTTGAAGATGTTTCAGCGCTAGGTTGTAAGAAAGCAGATGTACATCCGCGTGTAACAGAGCATATGGATGATATCATTCAATTTATTCAAGTTTTAGTCGATAAGGGCTATGCTTATGAATCAGCTGGTGATGTCTATTACCGAACTCGTAAATTTAATGGTTACGGTAAATTATCTCACCAATCGGTGGATGATTTAAAAATTGGGGCTCGTATAGAAGCAGGCGAGAAAAAAGATGACGCGTTAGATTTCGCTTTATGGAAAGCTGTAAAGCCAGGTGAGATTTACTGGGAAAGTCCTTGGGGCAAAGGACGTCCGGGTTGGCATATTGAGTGCTCTGTAATGGCACGTGAGCATTTAGGAGATACTATTGATATTCATGCTGGTGGGCAAGATTTAACATTCCCACATCACGAAAATGAAATTGCACAATCAGAAGCTCATAATGATAAAACATTTGCGCGTTATTGGATGCACAATGGATATATTAATATTGATAATGAAAAAATGTCGAAATCCCTTGGTAATTTTATACTCGTTAATGATATTCGCAAACAAATTGACCCACAAGTTTTACGCTTCTTTATGCTTTCTGTGCATTATCGTCATCCGATTAACTTTGCGAAGGATTTAGTAGATGCAGCAGCAAATGGATTAGCACGAATTCGTACTGCCTACAACAATGTGAAACACCGTTTAACAGCAACTGCGAGCTTAGGTGATCACTCAGAAGAATGGCTTAAAAAAATTGCGGAACAAAAAGCTCACTTTGAAGAAGCGATGGATGATGACTTTAATACAGCCAATGCCATTTCTGTATTATTCGAATTAGCGCGTATCGCAAATATTTATCTAAATGAAACGAATACTGATGAAAAAGTATTAGTAAGTTTTACTGAAACTTTTGAGGTGTTAGGTGACGTCTTAGGTATTGAATTTGTAAAAGAAGAAGAGCTATTAGACGAAGAAATTGAAGCGCTGTTACAGGAACGTGTAGATGCACGTAAAAATCGTGACTTTGCTCGTTCGGATGAAATTCGTGACCATTTGCAAGCGCAAGGTATCATTTTAGAAGATACGCGACAAGGAACTAGATGGAAACGAGGGTAAGTAACTTGGATAAACTCCGCAACGAAGATGTTAAGCAATTGAATGCATTAGCGTTAGCCTATATGGGAGACGCAGTTTTAGAACAAAAGATACGAGAGCATTTATTACGTGCTGGCCGTGTCAAACCTAACACACTTCATAGAGAAGCGACACGTTACGTATCAGCTAAAGCACAATCTATGATTGTACATCGAATGATGGATGAAGGCTTTTTAACAGAGGAGGAGTTGGCTGTGTTCCGTCGTGGACGCAATGCCAAATCCGGCTCTGTGCCTAAAAATACAGATATTCAAACATACCGTAATAGCTCAGGCTTTGAGGCTGTGCTCGGTAGTTTATATTTATTAAATGAATTAGAACGCGTTTATGCAATCATTGCATACGCCATTCAAATCATCGAGGAATCAAAAGGAGTGTCGAATTAATGGCAGAGCAAAATGGTGAAATTATTGCCGGTAAAAACCCAGTGTTAGAAGCACTTCGTTCAGGCCGCGATATGAATAAAGTATGGATTGCAGAAGGTGTGAAAAAATCAGGCGTCAATGAACTGCTAGATTTAGCACGAGAACGTGGCGTTATCGTTCAATTTGTCCCGAAAAAAAAGGTGGATCAATTATCAGATGCCAACCACCAAGGAATAGTTGCCTCTGTTGCAGCATATAAATATGCGGAGCTGGAGGATTTATTTGCGGCAGCGGCAAAAAAACAAGAAGATCCATTCTTCTTAATTTTAGATGAGCTAGAAGACCCTCATAATCTGGGCTCTATTATGCGAACTGCTGATGCGATAGGTGCGCATGGTATTATTATTCCGAAGCGCCGTTCTGTGAGTCTGACAGCTGTAGTGGCAAAGGCATCAACTGGAGCAATAGAGCATGTACCTGTCGTTCGTGTTAATAACCTAGCGCAGACGGTAGATGAGCTGAAAGAGCGAGGAGTTTGGATTGCAGGTACAGATGCAAAAGGTTCTGCAGACTATCGTAAAATGGATGCAACATTGCCACTTGCGATTATTATTGGTAGTGAAGGTAAAGGGATGGGCCGCTTATTAAAAGAGAAATGTGACTTTTTATATCATTTACCGATGATTGGGCATGTCACATCACTAAATGCATCAGTAGCTGCTGCACTTTTAATGTACGAAGTGTATCGTAAACGTCAAGAAGCGAATGATTGACGATGAACAACATTTTGCTTGTTGACGGCTATAATATGATAGGGGCTTGGAAAGAGCTTCGACCATTACGTGATACAAATTTTGAAGATGCCCGTAGGAGATTAATTGAGCTTATGGCTGAGTATAAGGCAGCTATAGGGTGGCGCGTAATTATAGTTTTTGACGCACACCTTGTACCGGGTGTAGAGCAAACTTATTTAGAAAATGATGTCGAAGTCATTTATACACGGAAAAACGAAACAGCAGATGAACGTATCGAGAAAATGACACACGAACTAAAAGCTAGAAATGTACAGATTCACGTAGCAACCTCTGATATGGCAGAGCAAAATGTTATTTTTGGTAATGGTGCTCTTCGAAAATCGGCAAGAGAGCTAGAAATTGATCTGGGTATTATCCAACATAAAATTTCTCACGATGTGAAACGAAAACAAGATAGCAAGCCGCCATCTCGTATAGCACTAAAGCCCGATGTTGCTTTAGCATTCGAAAAATGGCGGCGTGGTTTGAAATGATTGATTGACTCATATTTTCCAATTCCGTTATACTGTTCCTAATTATCTGTTGTAGCTGAGGTGATACCATGTTTAAAAATAGTATTGTACAAGTGACACAAGATTTTGAACGATTCAATGATGAAGAACTTATTGAAATGGTGCATCAAGGTAATACAGATGCGTTGGATTATTTAATTACGAAATACCGTTTGTTAGTGAGAGCGAAGGCTAGATCTTATTTTTTAATTGGTGCAGATAAAGAAGACATTGTGCAAGAGGGCATGATTGGTTTGTATAAAGCTATTCGTGATTTTAAGGGAGATAAGCTTGCTTCTTTTCGAGCATTTGCTGAATTATGTATTACAAGACAAATTATTACGGCTATTAAGACAGCTACAAGGCAAAAGCATATACCGCTAAATTCTTATGTTTCTTTGGACAAGCCTATTTTTGATGAGGAGTCAGATCGTACTTTAATGGATGTGTTAACCGGTGCTATTATGGATGATCCGGAAGAATTAATGATTCATAGAGAAGAGTTTGGCTACTTAGAAGAAAAGATGGGTGAGATTTTAAGTGAATTAGAACTACAAGTGTTAGCACTTTACTTAGACGGGCAATCTTACCATGAAATTTCTGAGAAATTAAATCGCCATGTGAAGTCTATTGACAATGCTTTGCAACGAGTAAAGCGTAAATTAGAGCGACATTTAGTTCTTGAAGAAATGTCTTAGCGGTTGTATGCCTTTGTTGACATTGACAAATATAGGTGTTAGTCTTGAAAAGACAAAGTGCCGAAAAGGTGATTATATGGCAAAAAAAGTCGTTCTAAATTGCGAAAAATGCGGATCGAGAAATTATACGTTTCCAGCTAAGGAAGATACAACTGTACGCCTCGAATTAAAGAAATTTTGCTCGCATTGCAATGAACATACAGTGCATAAACAAACGCTATAAAATAATTTGTAAATAGACAGATATGATTGATTCGGAGGTTAGGCTAGAATGGGCAAGATTAAAGGCTTTTTCAGCAATGTAATGTCGGAAATGCGCAAAACAAGCTGGCCAAAAAGTAAAGAACTGACGAAATATACAGTCGTTGTAATTTCAACTGTTGTAATTATGGCTTTATTTTTTGTGTTAGTAGACTTAGGTATTTCATCATTATTCCGCTGGTACTTAGATTTATAATTTAGTAAATAGCATGTTAATACTTCTGAAATAGCCCGTCATGACAATAAACGGGTTTTTTCGTTTGTTTTATCTTCATTCAGAAGGAGACGCTCATCTCAATAGATGGTAAGATGGATATAGTTATAGTTTCTTGTCATTGGGTGTCTAAACACCTACTGAAATAGAGGAACGCAGTCTATGAACGCCACGTCTGTGGCAATTTATCTGTGCGAAAGCGAAGCGACAACAACAACACACGACTGAGTGAACAAGATCATGCCGCTGATGCTGCGTTAGCACTACGTTTTCGTGCAAAAAACATCTGTTGGCCTAAAGTCTCCTTAGGATGTCACGGATTAAAATGAATATTAGGATGTTAGCCTGAAATCTCGCATCACGCGAAAACGGCTAGCTGACCTGCATCGGTAAAAACCCCATTACCGAAATGACCGACATCATGTCGGCCCTCGGCAGGCCTGGGCACGATTCAAAAACCAGACGCAAATTAAGCCAAGGCGAATTTGAAGACGTGAACAGCGGTAAAATATTCTCAATTGGATAAGTATGCTACTAGCGATAGTATGAGGGTAGCAATAGATGACTATGCTAGATTTGGTATATATCATCAGGCTTTTGCTAGCTGTTAGCGAAAGCTATGTTTTTCTAATGAGCAGTTTGTGAAAAGAGTAAACAATGCACTTAGCATATCGTGAATCATTTTCACTCTTATTTGTAAGGGAGGGACGGACGAGGAGTCCTAGTAGTTATGGAGAAAAATTGGTATGTTGTTCATACGTATTCAGGGTATGAAAACCGTGTAAAAGCAAACCTAGAGAAACGTGTAGAAACAATGGGTATGCAGGATAAGATTTTCCGTGTTATTGTACCTGAACATGAAGAAACAGAAATGAAGGATGGGAAAAAGCGTACTATGATGCGTAAAGTTTTCCCTGGTTATGTTTTAGTCGAGCTAATTATGACAGATGATTCATGGTATGTTGTACGTAATACGCCAGGTGTAACTGGCTTTATCGGTTCATCTGGTGGTGGTGCAAAGCCGACACCTTTATTGCCTGAAGAAGCGGATCGTCTACTTCAACAAATGGGAATGACTGACAAAATCGTCGAGATTGATATTTCTGTTGGAGAAGCAGTTGAAGTATTAGAAGGGCCATTTGCTCACTTCCAAGGACGTGTTGAAGAAATTGACACTGAAAAAGGAAAGGTCAAAGTTTCTGTCGACATGTTTGGTCGCGAAACAATTATGGAACTAGATTTTGAGCAAATACAAAAAATGTAGTTCTAGTAACTAAAGTACATATGTCTAAGACGTATGTCGCAGATTTTGTTAATTACTACTTGCTTAAAAAAATTAAAAGTGGTATCATTTCTAGGTCAGATTGTCATACTTTGGTTTGACGTCTGCAATGATAATTTTAATGTTATCGGCAATTAGCTGACAGACAGATATTGAGTGGGAGGGGCAACCCAATTACCACATCACGGACTTAAGGAGGTGTGTCTCGTGGCTAAAAAAGTTATTAAAGTTGTTAAACTTCAAATCCCTGCTGGTAAAGCAAACCCAGCTCCACCGGTTGGTCCTGCATTAGGTCAAGCAGGTGTGAACATCATGGGATTCTGTAAAGAATTCAACGCGCGTACTGCAGATCAAGCTGGTCTTATCATTCCGGTTGAAATTTCAGTATTCGAGGACCGTTCATTCACTTTCATTACAAAAACTCCACCTGCAGCAGTACTACTTAAAGTAGCAGCTGGTATCCAATCTGGATCTGGTGAACCAAATCGTAAAAAAGTGGCAACGGTTAAACGTGATAAAGTTCGCGAAATCGCTGAAACTAAAATGCCAGACCTTAACGCTGCTTCAGTAGAAGCTGCTATGTTAATGGTTGAAGGTACTGCACGAAGCATGGGTATTGTTATCGAAGACTAATCCCAGTTTTACTTGATGATGTATTTGTTTTTTGGAAGGTTGCGGAGTTTCTTTGTGAACGCGCAACCTTTATTCGTGGGAGGTAAAATCCGCTATAACCACAATCAAGGAGGAATTATATAATGGCTAAAAAAGGTAAAAAACTGCAAGATGCAGCAAAATTAATCGACCGTAACGCATTATACGGCGCTCAAGAAGCAATCGAACTTGCTCAAAAAACTAGCACAGTGAACTTCGACGCTACTGTAGAAGTTGCTTTCCGTCTAGGAATCGATACTCGTAAAAACGACCAACAAATCCGTGGTGCAGTAGTGTTACCAAACGGTACTGGTAAAACTCAACGCGTATTAGTATTCGCTAAAGGTGAAAAACTTAAAGAAGCTGAAGCTGCTGGTGCTGACTATGTAGGCGATGCAGAATACATCCAAAAAATCCAACAAGGTTGGTTTGATTTCGATGTAATCGTTGCAACTCCTGACATGATGGGTGAAGTTGGTAAACTTGGTCGCGTATTAGGACCTAAAGGTTTAATGCCAAACCCTAAAACTGGTACAGTTACTTTCGATGTAACAAAAGCGATCAACGAAATTAAAGCTGGTAAAGTAGAATACCGTGCTGATAAAGCTGGTATCATCCACGCGCCTATCGGTAAAGCTTCTTTCTCTACAGAAAAATTAGTAGAAAACTTCTTAGCTGTATTTGATGTAGTGCAAAAAGCAAAACCAGCTGCAGCTAAAGGTACTTACATGAAATCTGTAAACGTTACAACTACAATGGGTCCAGCTGTTAAAGTTGATGCTTCAAGCGTAGTAGTAAAATAATTTTATGTAAATCTGTTGACGGCGCTGTCTATCTATGATAAGATGGTTGCTGTTGTGAATCATCCATTTGTACCGTAGACAGTAGGAGTGACTTGTCACTTAATGATCCTACCGAGGACAGCGGAATTCGGATTCTTATTTTAAAGATGATGACTTTCAGCCTCTGTGTCTATTTGACCCAGAGGCTTTTCTTTTGTCGGTATAAATGACCCATTCTAATAGGAGGTGTCATCATGAGCAAAGCTATCGAAAACAAACAAGTACAAGTTCAAGAGATTACAGAGAAATTCCAAAATGCTGCTTCTGTAGTAGTTGTGGATTACCGTGGTCTTAACGTTGCACAAGTAACTGAACTTCGTAAACAACTTCGTGAAGCTGGTGTTGAGTTCAAAGTTTACAAAAACACTTTAACACGTCGTGCTACTGAAGCAGTTGGTCTTGAAGGAATCAATGACGTATTAGTTGGTCCAAACGCAATTGCGTTCTCAAATGAAGATGTTGTAGCTCCTGCTAAAATCATCAACGAGTTCGCTAAGAAAAACGAAGCTTTAGAAATTAAAGCAGGTATTATTGAAGGTACAATCTCTTCTGTTGAAGATGTTAAAGCACTTGCAGAACTTCCATCACGCGAAGGTCTTCTTTCTATGCTTTTATCTGTACTTCAAGCTCCAGTGCGCAACTTCGCACTTGCAACAAAAGCTGTTGCAGAACAAAAAGAAGAGCAAGGCGCGTAATATACGCCCTATAACTTCCGCGGCATGACCGCAAAAATAAAACATTATCCAATTAGGAGGAAATTATAATGAATAAAGAGCAAATCTTAGAAGCTATCAAAGCTATGACAGTTCTTGAATTAAACGATTTAGTAAAAGCTATCGAAGAAGAATTCGGTGTAACAGCTGCTGCTCCTGTAGCAGTAGTAGGTGCTGCTGCTGGCGCTGCTGAAGAAAAAACTGAGTTTGACGTAGTATTAGCATCTGCTGGTGCAGAAAAAATCAAAGTAATCAAAGTGGTTCGTGAAATCACTGGTTTAGGTCTTAAAGAAGCTAAAGAAGTAGTAGATAACGCTCCTAAAGCTCTTAAAGAAGGCGTTTCTAAAGATGAAGCTGAACAAATCAAAGCTAAACTTGAAGAAGTTGGCGCATCTGTAGAAGTTAAGTAATCTCGCGTTACTTGTAAACAAAAGGGAAGCTCGTCATTGTGGCGAGCTTTTTTCTTCATTCTGAGGAGGCGTGGAAATGTCAGATCACTATTATACGAGTAAGCCTCAAACCGAGAGTAAACCTCGTCACTGGACATTCAAGTTGTTAGGGCATACGTTTTCCTTTGAAACGGATGCAGGTGTATTTAGTAAAAGCGAAGTAGATTTTGGATCCCGTGTTTTAATAGATGCTTTTCAAATGCCTGATATTGATGGTGCGATTTTTGATGTGGGGTGTGGGTACGGACCAATCGGATTATCGATTGCTAAAACAAACCCAGACCGTACCGTTTTTATGATGGATATCAATGAACGTGCTGTTGCACTCTCGCAAAAAAATGCGCAAGTAAACGGTGTTCAAAATGTACGGATATTTGTGAGTGACGGACTATCGATGGTTGACAATGATGTAAACGCCGCAGCTATTTTAACCAATCCTCCAATTCGCGCAGGAAAGGAAACAATTTTCCGCTTTTACGATGGAGCTTATGATAAGTTAGTGTCATCTGGTGAGCTGTGGGTAGTAATACAGAAGAAACAAGGTGCACCATCAACGGTAAGTTACTTAGAAGAGAAATTTTCTGAAGTCGATGTTGTGGAGAAGAAAAAAGGGTACTGGATAGTACGCGCGAAAAAATAAGTGAAATATGCATAAATTATTGACTTGACAAATCGGCTATGATAATATGGTAAAATGCAAAAATATTATTTTGAGGTCGTATGCCCTTTTTGAATATGATTGTTATAATGTGGGTATACTTGCCAAGATAAGTTTAGTTAACCGAAAATGAGATCTTTTTGAAGACTCGTTTTCTTTTTGTCTTTCGAAATCATACACTATTTGTATGATTTTGCAAAGACCTAATATCGCTTTATTGAGGGGTGAATGAGTTGACAGGTCAACTAGTTCAGTATGGACAACACCGCCAGCGTAGAAGCTTTGCGCGTATTAACGAGGTGCTTGAGCTTCCAAATCTGATTGAGATTCAAACGGCGTCTTACGAGTGGTTCCTTGAAGAAGGTTTACGTGAAATGTTCCGTGACATTTCGCCGATCGAGGACTTTACAGGCAATCTTTCATTAGAATTCATCGATTATTCATTAGGAGATCCTAAGTATGATGTTGATGAGTGTAAAGAGCGAGATGTTACTTACGCAGCTCCATTACGTGTGAAAGTACGTCTTTACAACAAAGAAACAGACGAAGTGAAAGAACAGGATGTCTTTATGGGTGACTTCCCATTAATGACAGAGACAGGTACGTTCATTATCAATGGTGCTGAACGTGTTATCGTTTCACAATTAGTTCGTTCGCCAAGTGTGTATTTCCATGATAAAACTGATAAAAACGGTAAAAAAGGTTTCGGAGCGACAGTTATTCCGAACCGTGGTGCATGGTTAGAATACGAAACTGACGCGAAAGATGTAGTATACGTGCGTATTGATCGTACTCGTAAGCTACCAGTAACAGTGTTACTTCGTGCATTAGGCTTCGGTTCAGACCAAGAAATTATCGATATTATTGGTGATAACGAGTATTTACGTAATACGTTAGAAAAAGATAACTCTGAAAGTACTGAAAAAGCACTTTTAGAAATCTATGAACGTTTACGTCCAGGTGAGCCACCAACAGTTGAAAGTGCGAAGAGTTTATTATACTCTCGTTTCTTCGATGCAAAACGCTATGATTTAGCGAATGTTGGTCGCTACAAAATGAATAAAAAGCTTCATATCAAAAATCGTTTATTTAACCAAACGATTGCTGAAACGCTTGTAGACCCAGAAACAGGCGAAATTTTAGTAGAGAAGGGTACAGTTCTTGATCGTCGTACTTTAGATAAAATCTTACCGTACTTAGAAGATTCATCAAAAGGAATCGGTTACCGCACTTTATCACAAGTTGGCGGGGTACTTGAAGACGATGTAACAATCCAGTCTATTAAAATTTATGCACCAAAAGATGAAGCGCAAAAAGAAATCAATATTATTGGTAATGCGTACATTGATGAAGAAGTGAAGAATATTACGCCTGCTGACGTACTATCTTCAGTAAGTTATTTCTTCAACTTACTTTACCAAGTAGGGGCAACAGATGATATCGACCACTTAGGTAACCGTCGTCTACGCTCTGTTGGTGAACTTCTACAAAACCAATTCCGTATCGGTTTATCCCGTATGGAACGTGTAGTACGTGAGCGTATGTCTATTAACGATACAGCTGCGATCGTACCACAGCAATTAATTAATATTCGTCCGGTAATTGCATCAATTAAAGAGTTCTTTGGTAGCTCTCAATTATCGCAATTCATGGACCAAACAAACCCATTGGCAGAGTTAACGCATAAGCGTCGTCTATCTGCATTAGGACCTGGTGGTTTAACACGTGAGCGTGCTGGTTTCGAAGTACGTGACGTTCACTATTCTCACTATGGTCGTATGTGTCCAATCGAGACACCAGAGGGTCCAAACATTGGTTTAATCAACTCTTTATCTTCATTTGCCAAAGTAAATAAATTTGGATTCATTGAAACACCTTATCGTCGTATTGACCATGAAACAGGTCGAGTAACGGATCAAATTGATTACTTAACAGCAGATGAAGAAGATAACTACTATGTAGCACAAGCGAACTCACCATTAAATCCTGATGGTACATTTGCTAAAGACGAAGTAGTAGGTCGTTTCCGTGGGGACAATACAGTATTTAATAAATCGCAAATGGACTACATGGATGTATCTCCTAAGCAAGTAGTGTCAGCTGCGACTGCATGTATCCCGTTCTTAGAAAACGATGACTCGAACCGTGCACTTATGGGTGCCAACATGCAACGTCAAGCAGTTCCTCTTCTTAACCCAGAAGCACCATTCGTTGGTACTGGTATGGAACACGTTGATGCGCGTGACTCAGGTGCGGCTGTAGTAGCGAAGTATGATGGTATTGTTGAGCACGTTGAAGCTCGCTCTATCCATGTTCGCCGCATTGAAGTCGTTGACGGTAAAGAGGTAAAAGGCGATTTAACAAAATATAAATTACAAAAATTCATTCGTTCTAACCAAGGTACTTCATACAACCAACGTCCACTTGTTAAAGTTGGCGAACGCGTGAAACCTCGTGACATTTTAGCAGACGGTCCATCTATGGAAAAAGGTGAACTTGCTCTTGGTCGTAACGTACTTGTTGCGTTCATGACTTGGAACGGCTTTAACTATGAGGATGCTGTTATCATGAGCGAACGCCTTGTAAAAGATGATGTTTATACATCTGTTCATATTGAAGAATATGAATCAGAGTCTCGTGATACAAAATTAGGACCTGAAGAAATCACTCGCGATATTCCAAACGTAGGGGAAGATGCACTTCGTAACCTAGATGAACGTGGTATCATTCGCGTTGGTGCGGAAGTCCGTGATGGTGACATTCTTGTAGGTAAAGTAACACCTAAAGGGGTTACAGAATTAACAGCTGAAGAACGCTTATTACATGCTATCTTCGGTGAAAAAGCTCGTGAAGTTCGTGATACTTCATTACGTGTACCACACGGTGCTGGCGGTATTATTCTTGACGTTAAAGTATTTAACCGTGAAGATGGCGATGAATTACCACCAGGTGTTAACCAATTAGTTCGTGCTTATATTGTTCAAAAACGTAAAATTCGCGTTGGGGACAAAATGGCCGGACGTCACGGTAACAAAGGGGTTATCTCTCGTATCTTACCGGAAGAGGATATGCCATTCATGCCAGACGGTACTCCTGTTGATATCATGTTAAACCCACTTGGCGTACCTTCTCGTATGAACATCGGACAAGTTTTAGAACTACACTTAGGTATGGCTTCTCGTTACTTAGGCGTTCATATGGCAACTCCAGTATTTGATGGTGCCAACGAGGAAGATGTTTGGGAAACAATGGAAGAAGCAGGTATGAACCGTGATGGTAAAACAATCCTGTATGATGGACGTTCAGGTGAACCATTCGATAATCGTGTATCAGTTGGTGTCATGTACATGATCAAACTTGCTCACATGGTTGATGATAAACTTCACGCTCGTTCAACAGGTCCTTATTCACTTGTTACTCAACAGCCGCTTGGTGGTAAAGCACAGTTCGGTGGACAACGTTTTGGTGAGATGGAAGTATGGGCACTTGAAGCATACGGTGCTGCTTACACACTTCAAGAAATCTTAACAGTTAAATCTGATGACGTTGTTGGTCGTGTGAAAACATACGAAGCAATCGTTAAAGGTGAAAGTGTACCAGAGCCAGGTGTTCCTGAATCATTCAAAGTATTGATTAAAGAACTTCAATCTCTTGGTATGGATGTCAAAATGTTAACAGTTAATGATGAAGAGGTAGAACTTCGCGACTTAGACGAAGAAGATGATCTTCAACCAGCTGACGCACTTAACATTGCACCACAGCAAGATACAGAAGAAGAGCCAGTAGAGTCTTTTGAATAATGGAAAACGTTAGTTCACAGCTTTGTGAACACGGTCAAAGTTATTTTTCAAATTAGTCGGGCAGGATTTAACGCCCTGTCCGGCTTTTTCTTTTAACTTCTTTCAGCAGAAGTCAAAATGCCTGTAGCTGATGCTTCGCTTTCGCTACAAAAAAACACTTGCTGAACAGAGGAACTCAGTCTAAGAACGCCACTTCCTGTGGCAACGACTGAGTGACCAACATCACGTTGGCCCAAAGCCTCCGGCGGGTGTCACGGAATCGGAAAGGAATTCTTAGGGGATGTTAGCCTAAAACCATCGCATCCATGCGATAACGGCTAACTGACCTGCATCGTGCAGGCCTAAACACAAAGCCGATTCCGGACACAATTATGCCGAGGCATAATTGATTAAATCATTCTATTTTTAATCTTTTGCTAAAGAGACATGATTCTTGCAAACGATTATCGAGCTGCGTAAAAGAGTCTTTATAAAGACCTATACTAGAGGGAGGTAGGCTCCTTGATAGACGTTAATGAATTTGAATATATGAAAATTGGTTTAGCTTCTCCTGACAAGATCCGTTCTTGGTCATACGGTGAAGTTAAAAAACCTGAAACAATTAACTATCGTACTTTAAAACCAGAAAAAGATGGTTTATTCTGTGAGCGTATTTTCGGTCCAACTAAGGACTGGGAGTGTCATTGTGGTAAATACAAACGTGTACGTTATAAAGGCGTAGTTTGTGATCGTTGTGGCGTAGAAGTAACACGTGCCAAAGTTCGTCGTGAACGTATGGGCCACATCGAATTAGCAGCACCAGTATCTCATATCTGGTACTTCAAAGGTATTCCTAGCCGTATGGGTCTTATTTTAGATATGTCCCCACGTGCACTAGAAGAAGTAATTTACTTTGCTTCTTACGTTGTAATCGAAGCAGGTGCTACAAACTTAGAAAGTAAACAACTACTTTCTGAAAAAGAGTACCGTGCATATCGCGAAAAATTCGGCAACACATTCGAAGCATCTATGGGTGCGGAAGCCATTAAAAAATTATTAGGCAAAATTGATCTGGAAGATGAAACTCATTCTTTAAAAGAAGAGTTAAAATCAGCACAAGGTCAACGTCGTACTCGTGCGATTAAACGTCTTGAAGTTGTTGAATCATTCCGTAACTCAGGTAACTCTCCTGAATGGATGATTTTAGATGTACTACCAGTTATTCCGCCAGAGCTTCGTCCAATGGTGCAATTAGATGGTGGTCGTTTTGCAACTTCTGACTTAAATGATTTATATCGTCGTGTAATCAACCGTAATAACCGTTTAAAACGTTTACTAGACCTTGGTGCACCAAGTATCATCGTACAAAACGAAAAACGTATGTTACAAGAAGCTGTTGATGCATTAATCGATAACGGTCGTCGTGGTCGTCCTGTAACAGGTCCTGGTAACCGTCCATTAAAATCACTTTCACATATGCTGAAAGGTAAACAAGGTCGTTTCCGTCAAAACTTACTTGGTAAACGTGTTGACTACTCTGGTCGTTCGGTTATCGTAGTAGGTCCAAACTTAAAAATGTATCAATGCGGTCTACCAAAAGAAATGGCAATTGAGCTATTTAAGCCTTTCGTAATGAAAGAGTTAGTAGAACGTGGTCTTGCTCATAATATTAAATCTGCTAAACGTAAAATCGAGCGTTTAAACAACGATGTATGGGACGTTTTAGAAGATGTCATTCGTGAGCATCCAGTATTACTAAACCGTGCACCTACGCTTCACCGTCTTGGTATTCAAGCGTTTGAACCAACACTAGTTGAGGGTCGTGCTATTCGTCTTCACCCATTAGTATGTACAGCTTATAACGCTGACTTCGATGGTGACCAAATGGCGGTTCACGTACCATTATCAGCAGAAGCACAAGCAGAAGCTCGTCTTCTAATGCTTGCTGCACAAAACATCCTGAACCCGAAAGACGGGAAACCAGTTGTAACACCATCTCAAGATATGGTATTAGGAAACTACTACTTAACACTTGAACGTGAAGCAGCTCGCGGCGAAGGAACAACTTTCTATGGACCAAACGAAGTATTAATTGCGTATGATACAGGTCATGTTCATTTGCATACTCGTATTGCGATTAAAGCAAGTTCGTTAAATAACCCAACATTTACTGAGGAACAAAATAATATGTTCTTATTAACGACTGTTGGTAAAGTAATCTTTAACGAAATCTTGCCTAAATCATTCCCATACATTAATGAGCCAACTGCATTCAACTTAGAACAAGAAACACCAGACAAATACTTTGTTAATTTAACAATTGATGAAGAAACGTTAAAAGAGCTTGAGGCAGATGCAGCTTACAATGGGCTTGATGAAAAAGGTAAAGTTGATGCACAACGCACAGCTGTACTGCGTAAATACTTTGCATCAGTACCAGTTGTAAACCCATTCCGTAAAAAATTCTTAGGTAATATCATTGCTGAAGTATTTAAACGTTTCCACATTACTGAAACATCTAAAATGCTTGACCGCATGAAGAACCTAGGATTCAAATATTCAACACGTGCTGGTATCACTGTAGGTGTATCTGACATCGTCGTATTACCTGATAAAGGTGAAATTTTAGCGGTAGCTCAAGAAAAAGTAGATAAAGTTCAAGCGCAATTCCGTCGTGGTTTCATCACGGAAGATGAGCGTTATGATCGCGTTATCTCAAGCTGGAGTGCTGCGAAAGATGAAATTCAATCGAAGCTGATGAAGTCGCTTGAGAAAACAAACCCAATCTTTATGATGTCTGACTCAGGTGCCCGTGGTAACGCATCTAACTTTACACAGTTAGCTGGTATGCGTGGTCTGATGGCCAACCCGGCTGGTCGTATCATCGAACTTCCAATTAAATCTTCATTCCGTGAAGGTTTAACGGTATTAGAGTATTTCATCTCTACTCACGGTGCTCGTAAAGGTCTTGCCGATACAGCCCTAAAAACGGCCGATTCAGGTTACTTAACACGTCGTCTTGTTGACGTAGCACAAGATGTTATCGTTCGTGAGGATGACTGTGGAACTGACCGCGGTTTAACAATCGGTGCGTTAATGGAAGGCACTGAGCTAATTGAAGCGTTAGATGAACGTATTATCGGTCGTCATACGAAGAAAACAATTATGCATCCAGAAACAGGCGAAGTTATCTTAGAAAAAGATGGCTTAATCGATCAAGATATCGCTCGTGCGGTGATCGAGGCTGGTATCGAGGAAGTAACAATCCGTTCAGCATTCACATGTAATACAAAACATGGTGTATGTAAAAAATGTTACGGCATGAACTTGGCAACAGGTGAAAAGGTTGAAGTTGGGGAAGCAGTTGGTATTATTGCGGCTCAATCAATCGGTGAACCAGGTACACAGTTAACGATGCGTACATTCCATACTGGTGGGGTTGCCGGTGACGATATTACACAAGGTCTTCCACGTATCCAAGAGATCTTCGAAGCACGTAATCCAAAAGGTCAATCTGTTATTACAGAAATTACTGGTACTGTTTCGGATGTCACTGAAATCCGTGAAGGTCTAAAAGAAATTACAATTCAAGGTGACGTAGAAACTCGTAAATATCAAGCACCTTATAATGCACGTCTAAAAGTTGTCGAAGGTGACACAGTAGAACGTGGTCAAGTTTTAACAGAGGGTTCTATCGATCCAAAACAATTATTAAAAGTAAAAGACGTTTCAACAGTTCAAGAATATTTATTAAAAGAAGTACAAAAAGTATACCGTATGCAAGGGGTAGAAATTGGAGACAAACATATCGAGGTAATGGTTCGCCAAATGCTTCGTAAAGTTCGTGTAATCGAAGCTGGTGACACTGAATTATTACCAGGTTCATTACTAGATATTCACCAATTCACAGAGGCAAATGTAGATGCTGTTATGAATGGCAAAAACCCTGCGACTTGTCGCCCTGTAATTCTAGGTATTACAAAAGCTTCTCTTGAAACAGAATCATTCTTATCTGCTGCATCATTCCAAGAAACAACTCGCGTGTTAACGGATGCTGCTATTAAAGGTAAACGTGATGAGCTTCTAGGATTAAAAGAAAACGTAATTATCGGTAAGCTTGTTCCTGCAGGTACTGGTATGCAACGTTATCGTCAAATCCGTATCGAAAAAGATGAGCTTGACACAGAAGATCTAGTTTCTGCTGAATAATTTTAAAATAAGTACCGAAGAGATGTATTTTTAATCATCTCTTCGGACTTTTTAAAGATATTAGTTGACAGTCGAAATTGGTAATGATAATATATTGAAGGTTGATAGTTAACTGTTCTGTACTTCGGAGGATATGAGAATGTCTTATGATAAAGTGAGGGCAAGTCAAACAATCATAGGTACAAAGCAAGCAGTAAAAGCAATGCAAGCTGGTTCAGTGAAAGAACTTTTTGTGGCACTTGATGCAGACAATTGGGTAACCGATTCGGCCATATCTTTCGCGAGAGAAATCGGTATACCAGTTATTCTTGTTGAGTCCAAAAAGGAACTGGGCAAGGCCTGTGGAATCCATGTTGGAGCTGCGGTAGTTGCGATTACTGTAGAGTAGTTTTTGTGTATTAAACACAAAGACTTTGTTTTTACCCAAAAAATGAACCACCTGGATGTGTGGTATTAACAAGGAATAAATGAAGGGAGGAAATATCGATGCCTACAATTAACCAATTAGTACGTAAGCCTCGTCAATCTAAAATCACGAAATCAAAATCACCAGCGTTAAACAAAGGATATAACTCATTTAAAAAATCTTTAACTGACGTTAAATCTCCACAAAAACGCGGAGTTTGTACTCGTGTGGGTACAATGACACCTCGTAAACCAAACTCAGCGTTACGTAAATACGCTCGTGTACGTTTAACTAACCAAATCGAGGTTACAGCTTATATCCCAGGTGAAGGCCACAACTTACAAGAGCACAGTGTTGTTCTTATCCGTGGCGGACGCGTAAAAGACTTAGCGGGTGTTCGTTACCATATCGTACGTGGAGCTCTTGATACAGCTGGTGTAAACGGTCGTTTACAATCACGTTCTAAATACGGAACAAAACGCCCTAAAGAAAAAAAATAATTTAACATTATTAAGCGTTGCTTAATAATAAGCATAAGTTTGTCGCAAATTTCTAATCTTGCTAGCAGATTGGAATTTTTTGCGGCAAATATAGCAAGACAATGTTTTTAAAATAAATCGATAACTATTCGAAAGGAGGAAAACACATGCCTCGTAAAGGTCCTGTTTCCAAACGTGACGTGTTACCAGATCCAATTTATAGTTCAAAACTAGTAACTCGTTTAATTAATAAAATGATGGTTGATGGTAAAAGAGGTACTTCTCAAAAGATTTTATACGGTGCGTTCGATCTAGTTAAAGAACGTTCTGGTCAAAATCCAATTGAAGTATTCGAAGCTGCTCTAAATAACGTAATGCCAGTTCTTGAAGTACGTGCTCGCCGTGTTGGTGGTTCTAACTACCAAGTGCCAGTAGAAGTACGTCCAGAACGCCGTACAACTTTAGGTCTTCGTTACCTAGTTAACTACGCTCGTCTTCGTGGTGAAAAAACGATGGAAGAACGTTTAGCTAACGAAATCCTTGATGCTTCTAACAACACAGGTGCATCAGTTAAAAAACGTGAAGATATGCACAAAATGGCAGAAGCGAACAAAGCATTCGCTCACTACCGTTGGTAATCTAAACATCGCATAAGCCCAATATGGAAGGAGAAATACCTTATGAAACGCGAATTCTCTCTAGAGAATACTCGTAATATTGGGATCATGGCTCACATTGATGCTGGTAAAACAACAACTACTGAGCGTATCCTTTATTACACAGGTAAGATTCACAAAATCGGTGAAACTCACGAAGGCGCTTCTCAAATGGACTGGATGGAACAAGAGCAAGAACGTGGTATCACAATCACTTCTGCTGCGACAACAGCTCAATGGAACGGCCACCGTGTAAACATCATCGATACTCCTGGACACGTAGACTTCACTGTAGAAGTTGAACGTTCACTACGCGTACTTGATGGTGCTGTAACAGTTCTTGATGCTCAATCTGGTGTTGAACCTCAAACTGAAACAGTATGGCGTCAAGCTACAACTTACGGCGTTCCACGTATCGTGTTCATTAACAAAATGGATAAAACAGGTGCAGACTTCCTATATTCTGTAGGAACTCTACACGAACGTTTACAAGCAAACGCTCACCCTATCCAATTACCTATCGGAGCTGAAGATCAGTTCTCAGCAATCATTGACTTAGTTGAAATGAAAGCTACTTTCTACGGCGACGAAAAAGGTACAGCAGTGACTCATGGTGAAATTCCTGAAGAGCACCGCGCACAAGCTGAAGAATACCGTGAAAAATTAATCGATGCTGTTGCAAGTGTTGATGAAGAAATCATGGAAAAATATTTAGAAGGCGAAGAAATTTCTGTTGCTGAACTTAAAGCGGCTATCCGTCGTGCTACGATCGCAGTAGAATTTTACCCAGTAATCTGTGGTACAGCATTCAAACACAAAGGCGTACGCCCAATGTTAGATGCAGTTATCGATTACTTACCATCTCCACTAGATGTACCAGCAATCAAAGGTACTGATGTTGATGGTGAAGAAGAATTAGAACGTCATTCTTCTGATGAAGAGCCATTCTCAGCTCTTGCATTCAAAGTTATGACTGACCCATTCGTAGGTAAATTAACTTTCTTCCGTGTGTACTCTGGAACTTTAGAATCAGGTTCATACGTACAAAACTCTTCTAAAGGTAAACGCGAGCGTGTAGGTCGTATCCTACAAATGCACGCAAACTCTCGTGAAGAGATTTCTAAAGTATTTGCTGGGGACATCGCAGCAGCAGTAGGTCTTAAAGATACTACTACTGGTGATACTCTATGTGACGAGAAAAACCTAGTTATTCTTGAATCAATGGAATTCCCTGAGCCAGTAATTTCTCTTTCTGTAGAACCAAAATCAAAAGCTGACCAAGATAAAATGGGTCAAGCTTTACAAAAACTTCAAGAAGAGGACCCAACTTTCCGTGCTCACACTGACACAGAAACTGGTCAAACAATCATCTCAGGTATGGGTGAGCTTCACCTTGATATCTTAGTTGACCGTATGCGCCGTGAATTTAAAGTAGAAGCTAACGTAGGTGCTCCAATGGTATCTTACCGTGAAACATTCCGTAGCTCTGCAAAAGTTCAAGGTAAATTCACTCGCCAATCTGGTGGTCGTGGACAATATGGTGACGTAACGATTGAGTTCTCTCCAAATGAAGAAGGTAAAGGCTTTGAATTCGAAAACGCTATCGTTGGTGGTGTAGTACCTCGTGAATACATTCCTGCTGTAGAAGCTGGTCTTCGTGACTCTCTTGAACGCGGTGTAGTAGCTGGTTACCCACTAATCGACATTAAAGCGAAATTAGTATTCGGTTCTTACCATGACGTTGACTCGAATGAGATGGCGTTCAAAATCGCTGCATCTATGGCTCTTAAAGAAGCTGCTAAACAATGTGACGCAGTTATCTTAGAACCAATGATGAAAGTAGAAGTTGTCATTCCAGAAGAATACCTTGGTGATATCATGGGTAACATTACTTCTCGTCGCGGACGCGTTGAGGGTATGGAAGCTCGCGGTAACTCTCAAGTTGTTCGTGCAATGGTTCCACTATCGGAAATGTTTGGTTATGCAACAACTCTTCGTTCAGCAACACAAGGTCGTGGTGTATTCTCAATGACATTTGATCATTATGAAGAAGTACCAAAATCAATTGCTGCTGATATCGTTAAAAAAAATAAAGGTGAATAATTGAATTTTCATCTTGCATAAAGTATAACTAATTTGTAAGCTATGATTGTGGGATGGCGGATGGGCCCGTTCGCCATCAGCAATCATTCTATAAATTTTTAAAAAATATAAACATATAATTTTGAGGAGGCAATCTCTAATGGCTAAAGAAAAATTCGACCGTTCAAAAACGCATGCTAACATTGGTACAATCGGACACGTTGACCATGGTAAAACTACTTTAACTGCTGCTATCGCAACAGTTCTTTCTAAAAAAATGGGTGGGGAAGCTAAATCATACGCTGATATCGATAACGCTCCAGAAGAAAAAGAACGTGGTATCACAATCAATACTTCTCACGTAGAGTATGAAACTACAACTCGTCACTATGCACACGTTGACTGCCCAGGACACGCTGACTATGTTAAAAACATGATCACTGGTGCTGCTCAAATGGACGGCGGTATCTTAGTAGTATCTGCTGCTGACGGCCCAATGCCACAAACTCGTGAACACATCCTTTTATCTCGTCAAGTAGGTGTTCCATACTTAGTAGTATTCATGAACAAATGTGATATGGTAGACGACGAAGAATTATTAGAATTAGTAGAAATGGAAATCCGTGACCTACTTTCTGAATATGACTTCCCAGGTGATGATCTTCCTGTAATCAAAGGTTCTGCTCTTAAAGCTCTTGAAGGTGAAGCAGAATGGGAAGAAAAAATCGTTGAATTAATGGACGCTGTAGATGCTTACATCCCAACTCCAGAACGTCAAACTGACAAACCATTCATGATGCCAGTAGAGGACGTATTCTCTATCACTGGTCGTGGTACAGTTGCAACTGGCCGTGTTGAACGTGGTCAAGTTAAAGTTGGTGACGTTGTTGAAATCATCGGTATCACTGAAGAAGCTAAATCTACAACTGTAACTGGTGTAGAAATGTTCCGTAAATTATTAGACTACGCTGAAGCTGGTGACAACATCGGTGCTTTACTTCGTGGTGTAGCTCGTGAAGAAATCCAACGTGGTCAAGTATTAGCTAAACCAGGCTCAATCACTCCACACACTAACTTCAAAGCTGAAGTTTATGTTTTATCAAAAGAAGAGGGTGGCCGTCATACTCCATTCTTCTCTAACTACCGTCCTCAGTTCTACTTCCGTACAACTGACGTAACAGGTATCTGTAACTTACCAGAAGGCGTTGAAATGGTAATGCCTGGCGATAACATCGAAATGACAGTAGAACTTATCGCTCCAATCGCTCTTGAAGAAGGTACTAAATTCTCTATCCGTGAGGGTGGCCGTACTGTAGGCGCTGGTGTAGTTGCTTCTATCCAAAAATAATTTTAGCGCAAGCTAATTTTTTAAACCAATCTGTAGGGACGCTTACAGATTGGTTTTTTTGTGTTAAAATATGTAAAGAATATTTTGTAATCTTAGTTGAATTAGATTATTTTATGTATACATAATGGGTGAAATATCAAAAAGAAGTAGAAATATCGATTTTTTACGAAACCGCTAGAGGTGAAAGCTAGTACCAGAGACATCCGCCGGAAGTTTTAACTTCTTTCAACGGATGTTTGGACAGCTGCTTAAAGAAGTTGAAATTAAAAGGCAATGTAGCATGTAGAGTATAGAATCGCCCCCCCTTTTAATTACTATTAACCGTTTAATAATTCATCTTTAAAAAGTTAGGATAATATTTGTTGAAAACGTAGGATATATATAAATTGGTTGGAGTGGAGGCTGGGCGACTCCTCGGGGATCTGCGTCACGGATGAGACCCTGGAGCGAGCAAAGCGGCTCATCGGACGCCCCCAGGAAAGGCCCCAGTCGGAGCAGAAATCAACCTCACGTTATGACGATTAGCGAATTTAATACATAAGAACACTTCATGGAAGGAGAATTTGCATATGGAAATGAAAATATTGTTAATTGAAGACGATCCATCAATTTTCGAAATGATTCAGACACGTTTTGCACAGTGGTCGCTTCAGGTTGTGGGTCCAAAAGATTTTCAAAAGGTAATGGATGATTTTATTGAACAAAAGCCACAGCTTGTATTGATTGATATTCAGCTTCCAGCCTATGATGGTTTTCATTGGTGCCGCGAAATACGTCATATCTCAAAGGTGCCAATTCTCTTTCTATCTTCACGAGATCACCCAATGGATATGGTCATGGCAATGCAAATGGGTGCGGATGACTTTGTACAAAAGCCTTTCCATATGGAAGTATTACTGGCAAAGGTACAAGCCATTTTACGTCGTACATATGATTATATAGAAGAATCTATGGATGTCACACGGTTTAATGGTGCAATCATTGACTATGCACGCAGTGAAATTATGTATGAGGGTAACCTTGCCTCGCTAACTAAAAATGAACTCTTTATTTTACGTATTTTAGTGGAGAAGGCCGATCAAATAGTTTCAAGAGATGATTTAATGAGAAAGTTATGGGATGATGAGCGCTTTGTTAATGATAATACATTGTCGGTAAATGTTAATCGGTTACGTAGTAAACTTGAGGATATAGGTTTACAAGAAGCAATTTTAACTAAAAAGGGACTTGGTTATATGGCTGTAACACAAGGGAAGTGAGTGACAATGCTAATTTTATTTTTAAGAGAACGCCTCGCTTGGATAGGCTTTTTTGCTTTTATCATCGTTATGATCAATGTTTTATTTTCTTTAGACGCTGGTTTAGAGGGAATATCTATTTGGTATATGAATACTAGTGTGCTTATTAGTTTTATGATCTTTCTTTTTTGGCGATATAAACTAGAAGTAAGACAGTTAAAGGATTTCCTGGGAAATGTGGAAAGTCAACTCGATGCTGTGCATAGCAAAAGTATGATGTTATCACCTTTTCAAGTAGCATACTTAACGAAAATTGAAGATGTATTTTATGACAAGAATACAGAGTTAAATCAAGCGAAGGTACAGCTTCAGGAATATTCCGATGAACTGCTAGCGTGGGTTCATGAGGTTAAGGCGCCTTTAACTTCAATTAATTTAATGCTGGATCACGTAGAAGATTTGACACTACGTCGTAAATTAGAGACGGAGTGGTTAAGACTACATTTATTAGTCGATCAGCAGCTACACCAAACACGTTTAGCTTCTATTGAAAAAGATAATTATTTGACAGAGATCGAGCTAAGAACTGTGGTCTATAAGGAAATAAGAGCTATGCAGGCATGGTGTATTGAAAAAGGTATCGGTTTCGATGTTGAAGCGTTAACAGTGACAGTGATGACAGATGGAAAATGGCTAGGCTTTATAATCCGACAAATTCTGTCCAATGCGATTAAATATAGTCCTGCAAATTCAGAGGTACTGATTTTTACGGAAGTAGATCCTACTGGAGCAACATTACTACATATAAAAGACGCCGGTATTGGCATTCGTAAGGAGGATTTACCTCGAATCTTTCATAAGTCGTATACTGGGACAGCCGGTAGAGAGTCTGCCCAATCGACAGGTATGGGTCTATACTTAGCGCATAACGTGGCACAGAAAATCGGCGTTCGTATAACTGTCCAATCTAGTGTAGGTGAAGGCTCGATATTTACATTACGTTTTCCATTACAAAATGAATATGTCAAACTAACAGGTAGATGACGAAATTGTCACCTACCTTTTTATATTGTCATGTAAAACACACGAATTGGCGACGTAGACAGGGTACACTTGAACTATAGAAAGGGGCGTTTACAAGTGGCAGTTTTAATTGGTCGTAAAGTAAAAAAAGTATATGGCAAAAAATCAACAGCCCAAGAGGTATTAAAGGGTATTGATTTAGAAGTTAATAAAGGTGAATTTGTTGGTATTATGGGACCTTCAGGCTCTGGGAAGACAACACTTTTAAATGTTTTGTGTTCGATTGACTTTGCTACAGAAGGTGTTATTGAAATAAATGGTCAAAACTTACGTGGTATGAAGGAGAAGGCATTAGCTAATTTCCGTCGTGAACAATTAGGATTCATATTCCAAGATTATAATTTATTAGATACACTAACGGTAAAAGAAAATATTTTACTACCATTAGCTATTGGTCGGCTACCAAAGGCTGTGGCAGAGAGTCGCTTAAAAGAGCTTACTCATTTATTAGGTATTACGGAAATTTTAAATAAATATCCAAATGAAATATCGGGTGGTCAAAAGCAACGTACATCAGCAGCGCGTGCACTAATTACGAATCCGTCGCTTGTATTCGCGGATGAACCTACAGGCGCACTTGACTCAAAATCAGCTACTGCACTTTTAAAAAATCTACAAAGTATTAATGAGTCAAAAAAAGCAACGATTATGATGGTTACGCACGATGCAGTAGCAGCGAGTTTTTGTACACGTGTTTTATTTTTAAAGGACGGACTCATTTATAGTGAGCTATATAAAGGAGATAAAACGAGACAGGCATTTTTCCAAGAAATCATGCATACGCAAAGTGTGCTAGGCGGTGACGGCTATGAGTCTTAGTAAACTCGTATTGCGCAGTATGAAGAAAAATATGAAGCATTATTATTTATATTTTTTCGCACTTATTTTTAGTGTTACTTTATATTTTTCTTTTGTGACATTGCAAAATAATGCTGAAGTGCTGGCTACAGTAGAGGAGAGCGGTACAGCCACAGCGGGTTTTGCTGCGGCAACCTATATGCTGTACTTTATTGTTTTGTTTTTCGTACTTTATGCAAATCATCTATTTATGAAGCGTCGCAGTAAGGAAATAGGCTTGTATCAGCTAATAGGAATGACAAAGGGGCTTATCGTTCGCTTATTAGCGGTAGAAAGTATCCTATTATTTGTCGGTGCGGTCGTTATAGGTATGCTTGTAGGGTTCTTTAGTTCGCGTTTATTTGCCATGATTTTACTACGGGTACTAGAAAAAGAGACACTTGTGACGATGACATTTAGTACAGAGGCTTTACAGAAGTCTATCGTAGTATTTGCCATTCTACTAGTCATTGTACTCGTGCAAATGGCTTGGATGATATATCGCGTATCATTACTATCATTATTCAGTGCTTCTAAGCAAGCCGATGAGCGCGTGAAACGTTTTAGCCCATTACAAATGGTTATTGGTTTTTTAGGACTTGTATTTATTGTATATGGCTACTATGCGTCAACTAAGCTTTTCGATATTAACTCTCAGGGTAATTTAACGCTTAATATGATTATTATTTTAGCAACTACCATTGGCGGTACGTTCCTTGTTTTCCGTTTTTCTGTAGCATTTATTATGAATTCAATTCGTCTTAAGAAAAATGGACATTTGACTGTGCGTGATGTTTTAGCACTAACACCGATAATGCATCGCATGAAAGGTAATGCGAAATCATTAACGCTTATAACGGTTTTAACGGGTGTTTCACTTGGGGTTACAACATTAGCATATATAGCTTATTATTCAACAGGCTCGTCGTCATATAGCCAAGTGCCTGCAGATTATATTTTACTTGAAGATCACGGTCAGGAGTTCTTAAAGGAACTTGAAGAAAATAATATAGCCTTTGATAAAATAGAGTACCGAACACAGAGTGTTTTAGCTTCATTTTCACAATTATTATCTGAAAGTCAGCAAAATGCAGATAATCCCCTTTATGGTGCAGAAGGAAGCATTACTACAATTCCACTTTCTGATTATCAACAAATAGTTCCCGAAGCTTCCATTTCGGATTACGACGTTATTTTAACAAACTATGGTGGCTATATGGCAGAAATGTTTCCGCTTGAAAAGGATCGTGATGTAGATGTCACTATAGGAGGACCAGAGGAAACTAAGAAAGAGACGCTTCATGTTAAAGAGGTGCGGCATGAAAGTATTATAAGTGATGCTATAACTGGTGGGCCTGGAGGACCGGTTTTCGTAGTTCCAGACGCATTGTTTGAAGAATTAGCTACTTACAATGTATCTGATTTGTTGTATAAACAAACCTCTATTAACTTAAAGAATAAAAGTGACTTAGCTCTAGCGGAGAAATTATATGATGAGAGTACGCATGTGAAAGAAAATGGGGCTGTTGTTTATAATCCATCCTATATAAAGTCTTATGAAAAACAACGTAAAGAGAATTTAGAAATTTTAGGCTTAACAATTTTTACAGTAGCATTTTTAGGCTTAGCATTTTTAATGACAACTGGAAGTATTTTATACTTTAAACAAATGTCTGAGGCTGAAGAGGAGCGAGGCTCTTATACGATATTAAGAAAGATTGGCTTCGCCGAAAAAGATATTATGAAAGGTATATATATGAAACAAGCCTTTAATTTTGGTGTTCCATTAATAATAGGGCTGCTCCATAGTTACTTTGCTGTAAAGTCAGGATGGTTTTTATTCGGCTCAGAGTTAACTGCACCATTATGGATTGCTATGAGCTGCTATATAGCGTTATACGCTATTTTCGCTATACTGTCCGTTGGCTATTATAAAAAAGTCATTCGTGAATCACTATAATAGGAAGAAATCTAAAACAGTATGATTATTTAAGATCATACTGTTTTTTGTGTCGTCAAAATTTAGAAGATTATTATAGGGCTATAAAAATATCTTGACTTTCAATTGTTAGACAGTTAAAGTTTAACGTATTAGTAATCTAGTGTACGAAAGTGGAGTGTTGAAATGAACGCAGTAATTGTGGCAGTAGCTGTCATGTTAATATTAAGCTTGCTCCGTATCAATGTTGTTCTTTCTCTTGTGTTGGGGGCCTTTGCGGGTGGTCTAACAAGCGGCATGGGTATAGAAGCAACCGTAAAATCATTTACAGAAGGGTTGGGGGCAGGCGCAACGATTGCTTTAAGCTATGGGTTGCTTGGTGGTTTTGCTATCGCCATTTCCAAAACAGGAATTCCTGAATTAATGATTGCATGGATTTTAAAGATATTAAATAAAAACGGTACAAGTAATCGAAAAGGTTTAGTAAAGGTTTTAATCTTCTTACTAATCTTTATGATGTCTATTTTCTCTCAAAATTTAATTCCAATTCATATCGCCTTTATCCCATTATTGATACCGCCACTCTTAAAAGTTTTAAATATGCTAGAAGTTGATCGACGAATTATCGCAACATTAATTGCTGTTGGTTTAATAGGGACATATAGTTTCGTTCCTGCTGGCTTCGGAGCGATATTCCAAGACATTGTATCAATGCAAGTATCTAAGGCTGGTATGGATGTATCTTCACGTGATGTACCAGCAGCGATGGCTATACCCGTTCTAGGGATGCTAATTGGGTTATGTGTAGCCTTTGTCGTTTACCGAAAGCCTCGACAATATCAAAATAATGATGTAGAGACAGAGTCTTTAAATGTAAATGTTAGTAAGTTTGTTATTATCTCAACGACTGTGGCTTTAATTATTTCTCTATGCGCACAAATTTATACTGATTCGATGATTGTAGGTGCTTTTGCAGGCATTATGATTATGTATTTCACTGGTGCACTTAAATGGAAAGAAGCAGATGAGATTCTTTCTGAAGGAATGAAGATGATGGCCTTTATTGGTTTCGTTATGATCGCAGCAAATGGCTTTGCATCTGTTATTAACGCCACAGGTCATATAGATAGCTTAATTAATGGTTCGATAAACATTCTTCAAGGGAATACGAGTCTAGCTATATTGATTATGTTAGTCATTGGTTTAATTGTGACGATGGGAATCGGATCTTCCTTTGCGACAGTACCAATTATCGCGACTTTATTTGTTCCTCTTGCACAAGGGCTGGGATTGAGTCCTTTGGCGATTATTTGTCTAATAGGTACAGCAGGTGCTTTAGGTGATGCGGGCTCTCCTGCTTCAGATTCTACTCTTGGACCTACTGCTGGTTTAAATGTAGATGGACAGCATAATCACATTTGGGATACATGTGTACCAACGTTCATTTTTATTAACATCCCACTTATTATATTTGGCTGGATTGCATGTGTGTTCTTCTTATAAAGTAATAGTATGAGCGGTCTCTAACTATTAGAGACTGCTTTTTTTATATATTGATACTATTTAATTGTTAGAAATGTGCGAAAACGTTGGTGTAATTGCCTTATATGTTGCAAAGTACATTGAAATTTTATATACTAGTAAACGGCTTAGATAAGCGAGAAATATTAGTAGTAAGAATATCTGCAACATTTAAAAGAATTTAGCGAAAAGCCTTGCTTATTCTTTTTTTATTGTGTATAATGTTGAATGTTGGTCTTTGACTGCGATGAAACGAGAGGTTGCCGACACACCCGGCCGCTTTGCCATGGCGGTGTGTGGGAAAATTTTCGTGGAGAATGTCTAGAAAATAGGCGAGAAGGAGGGAAAATAATGGCAAAACAAAAGATTCGTATTCGTTTAAAAGCGTATGATCACCGTATTTTAGATCAGTCTGCTGAGAAAATTGTGGAAACTGCAAAACGTTCAGGTGCAAGTGTATCAGGTCCGATTCCACTTCCAACTGAGAAGTCTGTGTACACAATTCTTCGTGCGGTTCACAAGTACAAAGATTCTCGTGAACAATTCGAAATGCGTACGCATAAACGTCTGATCGATATCGTTAACCCAACACCACAAACTGTTGATGCGTTAATGAAACTTGATTTACCATCTGGCGTTGATATCGAAATCAAACTTTAATGGTAAAAAAATATAACTTTTTTAAAACTTACAGGAGGTGTGACAAATGGCTAAAGGAATCTTAGGTAGAAAAATTGGTATGACACAAGTTTTCGCTGAAAACGGCGATTTAATCCCGGTAACAGTTATCGAAGCTGCTCCAAACGTAGTACTTCAAAAGAAAACTGTTGAAACAGACGGCTACGAAGCAATCCAAGTTGGTTTTGAAGACAAGCGTGTTAAGCTTTCTAACAAACCAGAACAAGGTCACGTAGCAAAAGCGAACACTGCTCCTAAGCGCTTCATCCGTGAATTCCGCAACGTAAACGTTGAAGAATACGAAGTTGGTCAAGAAGTCAAAGTAGAAATTTTCGCAGAAGGCGATGTAATTGATGTAACAGGTGTTACTAAAGGTAAAGGTTTCCAAGGTGTAATTAAACGCCATGGTCAATCTCGTGGTCCTATGGCCCACGGTTCTCGTTACCACCGTCGTCCTGGTTCAATGGGTCCAGTTGCTCCGAACCGCGTATTCAAACAAAAGAAATTACCTGGTCAAATGGGTGGCACTGTAGTTACAATCCAAAACTTAGAAATCGTGAAAGTTGATGCGGAACGTAACTTACTACTTGTTAAAGGTAATGTTCCTGGTTCTAAAAAAGCTCTAGTTACAGTTAAAACTGCAATTAAAGCTAAGTAATCACCTAAGGAAAGGAGGAAACAGGAATGACAAAAGTATCTGTACTTAGTCAAACAGGTGCTTCAGTTGGTGAAATCGAATTAAACGATGCGATTTTTGGAATCGAGCCAAATGAAGCAGTATTATTCGACGCTGTAGTAGCACAACGCGCTTCTCTTCGTCAAGGTAATCACAAGGTTAAAAACCGTTCTGAAGTTGCTGGTGGTGGTCGTAAACCATGGCGTCAAAAAGGAACTGGTCGTGCTCGTCAAGGTTCTATCCGTTCTCCACAATGGCGCGGTGGTGGTATCGTATTCGGTCCAACTCCACGTAGCTACTCTTATAAATTACCTAAAAAAGTTCGCCGCTTAGCTCTTAAATCAGCTTTATCAGCTAAAGTAGTAGAACAAAACTTCTTAGTTCTTGATGCTCTTACATTAGCAGCACCAAAAACAAAAGAATTCACAAAAATCCTTAAAGATCTTTCTTTAGAGAAAAAATCTTTATTCGTAACTGCTGACCTAGATGAAAACGTAGCATTATCTGCTCGTAACATCCCTGGTGTAACAGTTTTAACTGCAAATGGAATCAATGTTCTTGATCTTTTAGGTCATGAAAAAGTTGTATTCACAAAATCTGCAGTAGAAAAAGTTGAGGAGGTGCTTGGATAATGGAAGCACGTGATATTTTAAAACGTCCGGTCATTACTGAGCGTTCTTCAGAACTTATGGCAGAGAAAAAGTATACTTTCGAAGTAGACACTCGCGCTAACAAAACTCAAGTAAAAGACGCTGTAGAAGAAATCTTTGGTGTAACAGTTGAGAAAGTAAACGTTCTTAACTACAAAGGTAAATTCAAACGCGTAGGCCGTTACGGTGGTTACACTAACAAACGTCGTAAAGCGATTGTTAAATTAACTGCTGATAGCAAAGAAATCGAATTATTCGAAATGTAATCCTTTATGGATTTATGATTTGAACAATCAAGAAGGAGGGAAACACAATGGCGATTAAAAAGTATAAACCTACCTCTAATGGTCGTCGTAATATGACGTCTTTAGACTTTGCGGAAATTACAACTAACAAGCCTGAGAAATCATTGCTTGAACCAACTAAACGCAAAGCTGGTCGTAATAACCAAGGTAAAATCACTGTTCGTCATCATGGCGGTGGACATAAGAAGCAATACCGTGTTATCGATTTCAAACGTGTAAAAGATGGCATTCCGGCTAAAGTTGCTACTATCGAATATGATCCAAACCGTTCTGCGAATATCGCATTAATCAACTACGCTGATGGAGCAAAAGCTTACATCTTAGCACCAAAAGGTCTAGAGGTTGGTCAAACAATCGTATCTGGTCCAGATGCTGATATTAAAGTAGGTAACGCATTACCATTAGCAAACATTCCAATGGGTACTACAATCCATAACATCGAGTTAAAACCTGGTAAAGGTGGACAATTAGTACGTTCTGCAGGTACTTCTGCTCAAGTACTTGGTCGTGAAGACAAATACGTAATCGTTCGTCTACAATCTGGTGAAGTACGTTTAGTGTTAGCTACTTGCCGCGCTACAATCGGTCAAGTTGGTAACGAACAACACGAACTAGTACACATCGGTAAAGCAGGTCGTAGCCGTTGGTTAGGTAAACGCCCAGAAGTTCGTGGTTCTGTAATGAACCCTAACGATCACCCACACGGTGGTGGTGAAGGACGTTCTCCAATCGGACGTAAATCACCAATGACTCCTTGGGGTAAACCAGCACTTGGTTACAAAACTCGCAAGAAGAAAAACAAATCGGATAAATTCATCATCCGTAGTCGTAAAAAATAAAGTGGTTAAACTACGGTTCTATGTGAGAGCCGTGGTGGAATCACGGAGGGAGGTTCCTACATGGGTCGCAGCTTGAAAAAAGGACCTTTTGTCGATGACCACTTAATGAAAAAAGTGGAGGCGCAAGAGGCTTCTGAGAAAAAACAAGTTATTAAAACTTGGTCACGCCGTTCTACAATCTTCCCGAACTTCATCGGTTTAACGATTGCTGTTTATGATGGACGTAAACACGTTCCTGTATACGTAACAGAAGATATGGTTGGCCACAAACTTGGTGAGTTCGCACCGACACGTGCTTACAAAGGTCACGGTGCAGACGACAAGAAAACAAGACGCTAATTTTGAGAGGAGGTAAATCCTAATGACACAAGCTAAAGCTATCGCTCGTACTGTTCGCATTGCTCCTCGTAAAGTACGCCTAGTTGTAGACTTAATCCGAGGCAAGCAAGTTGGTGAGGCAGTTGCAATTTTACGTCATACTCCAAAAGCGGCGTCTCCAGTCGTTGAAAAAGTATTAAAATCTGCAGTTGCTAACGCTGAGCATAACTACGATCTTGACATCAACTCTTTAGTAGTTTCTGAAGTTTTCGTTGATGAAGGTCCAACATTAAAACGTTTCCGTCCACGTGCACAAGGACGTGCAAGCGCAATTAACAAACGCACAAGCCACATTACTCTAGTGGTATCTGAGAAGAAGGAGGGTTAATCCGTGGGTCAAAAAGTACATCCAATAGGACTGCGCGTTGGTATTATTCGTGACTGGGAGTCAAAATGGTACGCTGAAAAAGACTATGCAACTCTACTTCACGAAGACATCAAAGTGCGTAAATATATTGAAACGGCTCTTAAAGACGCTTCTGTTTCTAAAGTAGAAATCGAACGTGCTGCAAACCGTGTAAACATTACAATTCACACTGCGAAACCAGGTATGGTAATCGGTAAAGGTGGTTCTGAAGTTGAAAACCTTCGTAAATACCTTAGCGATTTAACTGGTAAACGTGTACACATCAACATTATCGAAATCAAACGTGCTGATCTTGACGCTCGTCTAGTAGCTGAAAACATCGCTCGTCAATTAGAAAACCGTGTATCATTCCGTCGTGCGCAAAAGCAAGCGATCCAACGCACAATTCGTGCTGGTGCAAAAGGAATTAAAACACAAGTATCTGGTCGTTTAGGTGGCGCTGATATCGCGCGTGCTGAACACTATAGTGAAGGAACTGTTCCACTTCATACTCTACGTGCTGACATCGACTATGCACACGCAGAAGCTGACACTACTTACGGTAAATTAGGCGTTAAAGTATGGATCTACCGTGGTGAAGTTCTTCCTACGAAGAAATCTGTGGAAGGAGGCAAATAATATGTTATTGCCTAAACGCGTAAAATACCGTCGTGAACACCGCGGAAACATGCGTGGCGAAGCGAAAGGCGGCAAAGAAGTATCTTTCGGCGAATGGGGCTTACAAGCTCAAACAGCTAGCTGGATTACTAACCGTCAAATCGAATCTGCACGTATCGCGATGACTCGTTACATGAAACGTGGCGGTAAAGTTTGGATTAAAATCTTCCCACACAAACCTTACACTAAAAAACCTCTAGAAGTCCGCATGGGTTCTGGTAAAGGTTCTCCTGAAGGTTGGGTTGCAGTAGTAAAACCAGGAAAAGTAATGTTCGAAATCGCTGGTGTATCTGAAGAGGTTGCACGTGAAGCACTTCGTTTAGCATCACATAAGCTTCCTGTTAAATGTAAGATCGTAAAACGTCAAGAAACTGGTGGTGAATCTAATGAAAGCTAATGAAATCCGTGACCTTGCCACTTCTGAATTAGAGTTAAAAGTGAAATCACTGAAAGAAGAGCTTTTCAACCTTCGCTTCCAATTGGCGACTGGTCAATTAGAAAACACAGCTCGTATTCGTGAAGTGCGTAAAGCAATCGCGCGTATGAAAACTGTTATTCGTGAAAGAGAAATCAGTGCAAATAACTGATAAAGGAGGTTTTCAAGTATGACTGAGCGTAATCAACGCAAAGTTTACACGGGCCGCGTTGTTTCAGATAAAATGGACAAAACAATTTCTGTTTTAGTTGAAACTCACAAAAAGCACAAGCTTTATGGTAAACGTGTAAAATACTCTAAAAAGTTTAAGGCTCATGATGAGTTAAACACAGCGAAAATCGGTGATATCGTACGTATCATGGAAACTCGCCCGCTATCAGCTACTAAACGTTTCCGTCTAGTTGAAGTTGTAGAAAAAGCGGTTATTATTTAATAACTATTTCGGAACAACCAATTTCCGAAGGGAGGTAACCTAAGTGATCCAACAAGAAAGTCGTATGAAAGTTGCTGACAACTCAGGTGCACGTGAAGTTCTTACAATTAAAGTCCTTGGTGGCTCTGGCCGTAAAACTGCTAACATCGGTGATATCGTTGTTTGTACAGTTAAGAAAGCAACACCAGGTGGCGTTGTTAAGAAGGGTGACGTTGTTAAAGCTGTTATCGTTCGTACTAAATCAGGCGTACGTCGTAAAGATGGTACGTACATCAAATTTGATGAAAATGCTTGTGTAATTATTCGTGATGATAAATCACCACGCGGAACTCGTATTTTCGGACCTGTTGCACGTGAATTACGTGACAGCAACTTCATGAAAATCGTTTCTCTAGCTCCAGAAGTTCTTTAATTTCATGACAGTGCCAATCAAGGAGGTGCGACAGCATGCATGTAAAAAAAGGTGACAAGGTTAAGGTAATCACTGGTAAGGATAAAGGCAAAGAAGGCGTTATTCTTGCTGCTTACCCTAAACAAGATCGCGTTCTTGTTGAAGGTGTGAACATCGTGAAAAAACACGTAAAACCTAACCAATTGAATCCACAAGGTGGAATTGTAAGCCAAGAGGCTGCAATTCACGTTTCGAACGTAATGCTAATCGATCCTAAATCTGGCGAGCCGACTCGTGTAGGTTATAAAATCGAAAACGGTAAAAAAGTTCGTGTTGCAAAAAAATCAGGTGCAGTAATCGACTAATTTCTATAAAAAGAAGGGAGGTACACAAATGAGCCGCCTAAAAGAAAAATATTTAAATGAAGTTTCTCCTGCTCTTATGAGCAAGTTTGGATATAAATCAGTTATGCAATTGCCGAAAGTTGAGAAAATCGTTATCAACATGGGTGTTGGTGACGCAGTTCAAAACTCAAAAGCATTAGATGCAGCTGTAGAAGAATTAACAATCATCACTGGTCAAAAACCAGTCGTAACTAAAGCGAAAAAATCGATCGCAGGTTTCCGTCTACGTGAAGGTATGCCTATCGGTGCTAAAGTTACATTACGCGGTGAGCGTATGTATGAATTCTTGGACAAATTAATCTCAATTTCACTACCTCGTGTACGTGACTTCCGTGGTGTTTCTAAAAAAGCATTCGATGGTCGCGGTAACTACACTTTAGGTGTTAAAGAGCAATTAATTTTCCCAGAAATCGATTACGATAAAGTTTCAAAAGTACGCGGTATGGACATCGTGATCGTAACGACAGCGAATTCTGATGAAGAAGCTCGCGAGTTATTGACACAATTCGGTATGCCGTTCCAAAAGTAATTAAACAAGGAGGGCGAAAACGTGGCTAAAAAATCTATGATCGTTAAACAACAACGTAAGCAAAAGTTTAAAGTGCAAGAATATACACGTTGTGAACGCTGTGGCCGTCCACACTCTGTATATCGCAAATTCAAACTTTGCCGTATTTGTTTCCGAGAACTTGCATATAAGGGACAAATTCCTGGCGTGAAAAAAGCCAGCTGGTAATCCCCTAATTTGGGAAGGAGGTAAATGTAATGACAATGACTGATCCGATTGCAGATATGCTTACTCGCATTCGTAATGCGAACATGGTTCGTCACGAGAAGTTAGAAGTACCAGCTTCCAACGTGAAAAAAGAAATCGCTGAAATTTTAAAGCGTGAAGGTTTCGTACGTGACGTAGAATACGTGGAAGACAACAAACAAGGTATCATCCGTATCTTCTTAAAATACGGTAAAGATAACGAGCGCGTTATCACTGGTTTAAAACGTATTTCTAAACCTGGTCTACGAGTATACGCAAAAACAAATGAAGTTCCTAAAGTACTGAACGGTCTTGGTATCGCTTTAGTGTCAACTTCACAAGGTTTATTAACAGATAAAGAAGCTCGCGCTAAACAAGTTGGCGGCGAAGTTCTAGCATACGTTTGGTAATTAGCAATAAATGAATGGAGGTGCAACTAAATGTCTCGTGTAGGTAAAAAAATTATCGAGGTACCAGCTAACGTAACTGTTACTGTTGCAGCTGACAACTCAGTTACCGTTAAAGGTCCTAAAGGCGAACTTGTTCGTTCTTTCCACCAAGATATGAAAATTGAGCAAGAAGGTAACGTAATCACTGTATCTCGTCCTTCTGATTCAAAAGAACACCGCACAAACCACGGTACAACACGTGCGCTATTAGCGAACATGGTTACTGGTGTTTCTGTAGGTTTCGAAAAATCATTAGAACTTATCGGTGTCGGTTACCGTGCGCAATTACAAGGTAAAAAACTTGTTCTTAACGTAGGTTATTCACATCCAGTTGAGTTCACACCGGAAGATGGTCTAGAAGTTGAAGTTCCTTCAAACACTAAAATCATCGTTAAAGGTATCAGCAAAGAACGTGTTGGTGCTCTTGCATCTAACATCCGTGACGTGCGTCCACCAGAGCCTTACAAAGGTAAAGGTATCCGTTATGAAGGCGAATACGTTCGTCGTAAAGAAGGTAAAACAGGTAAATAATGCTGCCTAAGCATTAGAAAGGAGTGACCCTTGTGATTACGAAACAAGATAAAAATCAGGTTCGTAAAAAACGTCATGCACGCGTACGTTCTAAAATTTCGGGTACTGCTGAGCGTCCACGCTTAAACGTATTCCGTTCTAACAAGAACATCTACGCTCAACTAATCGATGACGTAGCAGGCGTAACAATCGTTAGCGCATCTTCTCAAGAAAATGGTTTTGAAGGTGCTGGTAGCAACGTTGATGCTGCAACTAAAGTCGGTGAAACAATCGCAAAACGCGCTACGGAAAAAAATATTACTGCTGTAGTATTTGACCGTGGTGGTTACTTATATCATGGACGTGTTAAAGCTTTAGCTGAAGCTGCACGTGAGAACGGTTTAGAATTTTAATAAAAAGGAGGGACACATTTCATGAGTCGAATTGACGCAAACAAACTTGGAGAACTTGAAGAACGCGTAGTTACTATTAACCGTGTTGCTAAAGTTGTTAAAGGTGGACGTCGCTTCCGCTTCACAGCATTAGTTGTAGTTGGCGATAAAAACGGTCACGTTGGTTTCGGTACTGGTAAAGCTCAAGAGGTGCCAGATGCTATCCGTAAAGCTGTTGAAGATGCGAAGAAAAACTTAATCGAAGTGCCACGCGTAGGTGGAACAACTCCACACTTAGTGCAAGGTCGCTTTGGTGCAGGAGAAATTCTAATTAAACCTGCTGCTCCTGGTACAGGAGTTATCGCTGGTGGTCCAGTACGTGCCGTACTAGAACTAGCTGGTATTACTGATATTCTTTCAAAATCACTTGGAACTAACACACCAATCAATATGGTGCGTGCAACTGTTCAAGGTTTAACTGAATTAAAACGCGTAGAGGACGTAGCTAAATTACGTGGTAAATCAGTGGAAGAAATATTAGGATAAGGGGGGAAAGATAATGGCTAACAAATTAGAAATCACCCTTACAAAATCTGTGATTGGTACTAAACCTGCGCAACGTAAAACAATCGAAGCTCTAGGTTTACGCAAATTACACCAAACTGTTGAGAAAGCTGATAATGCAGCTACTCGCGGTATGCTTGATAAAGTAGCTCACTTAGTTACTGTAAAAGAAATTTAATTTCCAATTATTGAACAAGGAGGTGCCACCCACTATGAAACTGCATGAGTTAAAACCAGCAGAAGGTTCTCGTAAGCAACGCAACCGCGTTGGTCGTGGTATCGGTTCTGGTAACGGTAAGACAGCAGGTAAAGGTCATAAAGGTCAAAACGCTCGTTCTGGTGGCGGTGTTCGCCCAGGCTTTGAAGGCGGTCAAAACCCATTATTCCGTCGTTTACCAAAACGTGGCTTTACGAACATCAACCGTAAAGAATACGCTATCGTTAACCTTGACACATTAAACCGTTTCGAAGACGGTGCAGAGGTAACAGCTGCATTATTACTTGAAACTGGTCTTGTGAGCAATGAAAAAGCTGGAATTAAAGTTCTTGGAAACGGAACTCTTGATAAAAAGCTTACAGTAAAAGCTCATAAATTCTCTGCTTCAGCTAAAGAAGCAATCGAGAATGCCGGCGGAACTACTGAGGTGATTTAATGTTTCAGACGATCTCTAACTTTATGCGTGTTCGAGATATACGAAATAAAATCATTTTCACTCTTTTAATGTTAATCGTTTTCCGTATTGGTACGTTTGTACCGGTACCAAACGTTGACGCTAATGTATTAAAGGTAACTGATGAGTTCAATCTCGTTGGTTTCCTGAATACTTTTGGCGGTGGTGCTTTGAAAAACTTCTCTATCTTCGCGATGGGAATATATCCATACATCACGGCCTCAATTATTGTTCAGTTATTGCAAATGGACGTAGTGCCGAAATTTGCTGAGTGGGCAAAGCAAGGTGAAGTCGGAAGACGTAAACTTGCTCAATTTACTCGTTACTTTACAATTATTCTTGCTTTTATTCAATCATTCGCAATGTCATTTGGTTTTAACAAAATGTATGGTGGATCATTGATTAAAGAAGAAGGAATTTTAACATATGTTACAATTTCTATTGTATTAACAGCGGGTACAGCATTCCTTGTATGGCTTGCTGAACAAATTACTGCACATGGCGTTGGGAATGGTATTTCTATTGTAATTTTCGCAGGTATTACTGCGGCATTACCGAATGCCATTAACCAAATCTATGCACAGCAAATCGAGGGTGCTGGTGATAAACTATTTATCAATCTAGTTATTCTTGGATTGCTTGTTTTAGTTATGCTTGCAGTAGTGGTTGGAGTTATCTACGTGCAACAAGCACTACGTAAAATTCCAATTCAATATGCTAAACGAGTTACTGGACGTAACCAACAAACTGGTGCTCAACAAACGCATTTACCGTTAAAAGTAAATGCTGCAGGGGTTATTCCGGTAATCTTTGCATCAGCGTTTTTGACAACACCACGTGTGTTAGCTCCGTTCTTTGGCGAAGGTGCTGTAACAACATTCATAGAGAACACGTTTGATTATTCTAAACCTGCTGGGATGGTTGTTTACATTGCATTGATCATTGCCTTCACATATTTCTATGCATTCGTACAAGTGAATCCGGAAAATGTGGCAGATAACTTGAAAAAGCAAGGTGCTTACATTCCGGGTATTCGTCCGGGTGAAAGTACACAAACGTATTTAACAAGCGTGTTATATCGTCTGACATTTGTTGGTGCGATTTTCTTAACTGTTATTTCGGTAATGCCGATTATACTCATGAACATTATGAAACTACCTGCCACAGTGCAGATCGGTGGTACTAGTATTATTATCGTAGTCGGCGTAGCGCTGGAAACGATGAAACAGCTAGAATCTCAACTTGTTAAACGTCACTACAAAGGCTTTATGAAATAATGTTGGTTTTTAGGGAACGTTTCATCGTTTCCTGAAATCAGCAAACCTTTTGTGGGAGGAATATTTCCGTATGAATATCGTTTTAATGGGTCTGCCAGGTGCTGGTAAAGGTACTCAAGCAGATAAAATCGTTGAGAAGTACGCGATTCCTCATATTTCTACAGGCGATATGTTCCGTGCTGCTATGAAAGATGGTACAGAACTAGGCTTGCAAGCTAAATCGTTTATTGATCAAGGTGCTCTAGTACCTGATGAAGTAACGATTGGTATTGTTCGTGAACGACTTGCTAAACATGATTGTGAAAAGGGCTTCTTATTAGATGGATTCCCACGTACTGTTCCTCAAGCTGAAGCTTTAGACAGCATTCTTGCTGATCTTGGTAAAGCTATTGAACATACGATTAACATCCAAGTTGAAAAAGATGAGTTAGTTGCTCGTCTGTCAGGTCGTCGTATTTGTAAAACTTGCGGTACATCTTATCATCTTGTTTTCAATCCTCCAGCTGAGGAAGGAACATGTGATAAAGATGGTGGCGAGCTTTATACACGTGCGGATGATAATCCTGAAACGGTTGCAAACCGTCTGGAAGTAAATATGAAACAAGCACAACCTTTACTTGACTACTATGAAGTAAAAGGTGTGTTAACAAATATTGATGGACAGCAAGATATTAACAAAGTGTTTGCTGATCTTGATGCTCTATTACAGGGCAGCCGCAGCTGATACCCGGCTCCGGGCGCAGAATACTGCTTCCGCGGGAGGCATGCGGGAGCAACAACGAAACATAATTTTTTGAGAGTTGCAAAAGCATATTGTGCCCGGTATATATTTCTTTTAAAAAGTGCAACATTACTTTTGAAAGAGTATAATGGGTTTCGTGGAAGCATCTGTGTAACGGGTATGAATATCTCATCAAAGACATTCCGGTATTCGTGTAAACATGGAAGGTTCAGTGCCCTTAACGGTTCTGTATATTCCGTGGATTGTGTGAAGCGAAACCAGACGAGCGTCTTTCAAACATCTCTCATACAATCCAAACATATGTTGAAACGAGGTTGCTTCTATAGTTGCAGCAGATATCCGTTTGATGTAACGATGAGAACTTTAATTTGCATATAGAGAGGAGACAGAGTAGATGGCGAAAGATGATGTAATTGAAGTCGAAGGGACAGTTGTTGAGACTTTGCCAAACGCGATGTTTAAGGTAGAATTAGAAAATGGACATGTGATTCTAGCACACGTTTCTGGTAAGATTCGTATGCACTTTATCCGCATTCTACCTGGAGATAAGGTTACTATCGAGTTATCTCCTTATGATTTAACTCGCGGTCGTATCACATACCGTTTTAAATAATCTTTTGCGCTCCGGACTACTAAGGAGGTTAGGTTAGATGAAAGTGAGACCATCTGTAAAACCGATCTGCGAAAAATGTAAAGTAATTCGCCGACGCGGTAAAGTAATGGTAATTTGTGAAAATCCTAAACACAAACAAAAACAAGGATAATTTTAAAGGAGGTGCACAACGTACATGGCACGTATTGCTGGTGTTGACATTCCTCGCGACAAACGCGTGGTAATTTCATTAACTTACATTTACGGTATTGGTAAAACTACAGCTCAGAAAGTATTAGCTGACGCAGGTATTTCAGAAGATACACGCGTACGCGACTTAACTGAAGATGAGTTAAACAAAATCCGTGAACAATTAGACACATACAAACTTGAAGGTGACTTACGTCGCGAAACTTCATTAAATATCAAACGTCTGATGGAAATCGGTTCATTCCGTGGTATCCGTCACCGTCGTGGTTTACCTGTTCGTGGTCAAAATACGAAGAACAATGCGCGTACGCGTAAAGGTCCTCGTAAAACTGTAGCGAACAAGAAAAAATAATAAGTAAAGGAGGTTCCTTCTTAACATGGCTCGTAAACAACAAACTCGTAAACGTCGTGTGAAAAAGAATATCGAATCTGGTATCGCACACATTCGTTCTACATTTAACAATACAATCGTAACGATTACAGATATGCAAGGTAACGCTGTATCTTGGTCAAGTGCTGGTGCTCTTGGTTTCCGTGGTTCACGTAAATCTACACCATTCGCTGCTCAAATGGCTGCAGAAACTGCTGCTAAAGCATCCCTTGAACATGGTCTGAAAACGTTGGAAGTAACTGTTAAAGGTCCTGGTGCAGGTCGTGAAGCTGCAATTCGTGCACTTCAAGCTGCTGGTTTAGATGTAACTGCTATTAAAGACGTTACTCCAGTTCCTCATAATGGTTGCCGTCCGCCAAAACGTCGTCGCGTGTAATGGGTGCGTCTCATATTGTATGAGAACATCATTTTTTGTACAGACTGTCTTGTGCAGATAATAAACGATACGTCAATGACGATCGAATCTATGATGGAAAGAACCTATACATTCGATGTTTTGAAGGAGGGTAAATAAAATGATCGAAATTGAAAAACCAAAGATTGAAACGGTGGAGATCAGCGAAGATTCCAAATATGGAAAGTTTGTTGTAGAACCGCTTGAACGCGGATATGGAAACACTTTGGGTAATTCTTTACGTCGTATCCTTCTGTCTTCATTACCAGGAGCTGCTGTCACTTCAATTCAAATTGACGGTGTTCTTCACGAATTCTCAACTGTAGAAGGCGTTGTAGAGGATGTAGCTTCAATTATTTTGAACGTGAAAAAACTAGCTCTTAAAATCTACTCTGACGAAGAAAAAGTTATTGAGATTGATGTAAAAGGCGATGGTACAGTTACAGCTGCTGACATTACACATGACAGTGATGTAGAAATTTTAAACCCGGATCTATATATTGCAACAATCGCTAAAAACGGTCATTTACGTATGCGTATGTACGCTCAACGCGGCCGTGGTTACACTCCTGCTGATCAAAACAAACGTGAGGATCTTCCTATCGGCGTGATCCCGATCGACTCTATTTACACTCCAGTATCACGCGTCAATTTCCAAGTGGAAAATACTCGTGTAGGTCAGTCTTCTGACTACGATAAACTTTCTCTTGATGTGTGGACAGATGGTAGCATCGGTCCGAAAGAGGCGATTTCGCTCGGAGCAAAAATTTTAACCGAGCATCTAAACATCTTCGTTGGCATGACAGATGAGGCACAAACTGCTGAAATCATGGTCGAAAAAGAAGAAGATCAAAAAGAAAAAGTTTTAGAGATGACTATCGAAGAACTTGATCTTTCTGTTCGTTCTTATAACTGCTTAAAACGCGCTGGTATTAATACAGTACTAGAACTTGCGAATAAGTCAGAAGACGATATGATGAAAGTTCGTAACCTTGGACGTAAGTCACTTGAAGAGGTAAAAGCGAAGTTAGAAGAGCTTGGTTTAGGGTTACGCAAAGAAGACTAAGCGATTTAAACAAAACTTACAAAGATCAGATAATTTTTTATAAAGGAGGGAAACGTCCATGGGTTACAGAAAACTTGGTCGTACAAGTTCTCAACGTAAAGCGATGTTACGTGACTTAGCTACTGATTTAATCATCAACGAGCGTATCGAAACTACTGAGGCTCGCGCTAAAGAAGTACGTAAAGCTGTTGAAAAAATGATTACTTTAGGTAAACGCGGAGATTTACACGCACGCCGTCAAGCTGCTGCATTCATCCGTCGTGAACTAGTAACAACTACTGATGCTGAAGGTAACGAAACAACTTCATTTGCACTGCAAAAGTTATTTGATGATGTTGCACCACGTTATGCAGAACGTCAAGGTGGTTACACTCGTATTCTTAAAGTAGGTCCTCGTCGTGGTGACGGTGCACCTGTTGTTGTGATTGAATTAGTTTAATCATAAGAGAAGACAAGTGGTGAAGAGGGTGGAATCACCACCCTCTTTCTTTATAAACGATTTATACGACAAATAATTAAGCTGAGCGTTATGATGAGCGAACACTGTTGTGTGGCGTCTCGTTTAGCTCTCCGCACCTCATTCAGAGGGAACAAGGGCTTGAGCACCCGTGTTTCTTGAAAATGTAACGACTAGCGCATTTCTATCGAATGAGGTGCGCGCTTTTTTATTTTTTAGGGAAGTATGATAGCGCCAATTTAGTGGTGCTTTTTTTTATAGGCTGCTTTATAGAATGCAGTTACGGTAATGTTTGAGGTGGTTCACAGCAATATTTAATGTATTCTATAAATTATATTTAGTCCTATTCGTTTTAAAAAATAAAACGACAAGTGATTTTAGCACTTTTCTTTTATTGACATAATGATTGTAGTAGAATTCATACATAAAAAAGTGTAAGTTAGTTAGTAGAGCTGAGCATGTAGAGAGGAGTTCTAGAAATGCCAGAAATTTTATCATTAAATAATGTGACATTTTCATATACACCAGAAGAAAAAGAAAGTCGCAATGCTGTTGAAAATGTAAGCTTTGCGGTTCAAGAAGGGGAATGGATTGCCATTGTTGGCCATAACGGTTCTGGTAAGTCCACCATAGCAAAGCTTATGAATGGTTTGTTATACCCACAGCAGGGCGATGTACGTATATTACGAGAACCATTAAGTGAAGAAAATCTGTGGGAAAGTCGTTCACAGATAGGCATGGTTTTCCAAAATCCAGACAATCAATTTGTTGGAGCGACAGTGCAGGATGATGTTGCTTTTGCTCTTGAAAATAACGGAGTACCGTTTGAAGAGATGGTAGAACGTGTACATGCGGCACTTGAGCAAGTAAAAATGAGCGATTTTTTAGATCATGAGCCACATCACTTATCAGGTGGTCAAAAGCAGCGTGTTGCTATTGCAGGTGCACTTGCGATGAAACCTAAGCTTCTTATATTAGATGAAGCTACTTCTATGTTAGATCCACAGGGGCGTGCTGAGGTATTACACACTGTTCAAACTTTACGTGCTGAAACAGGGTTAACGGTAATATCTATTACCCATGATTTAGAGGAAGCCATGCTTGCGGATCGTGTTCTCTTTATGAATGATGGAAAGAAATTTGCTGAGGGTACACCTGGTGAAATTTTTGCACTTGGAGACAAGCTAGTTGAGTTTGGACTAGACTTACCATTTGCCATGAAGTTATCAAAGTTATTACAAAAGGAAGGTGTTCCATTAATGGGACAACATATGACAGAAGAAGAGTTGGTGAATGATTTATGGACATCAAACTTCAACAAGTAAGCTATGCCTATTCACAGGGTACACCTTTTGAAAAACGTGCATTATTCGATGTAGATGTTGAAATCCCTTCACATACGTATCAGGCAATTATCGGACATACAGGTTCCGGTAAATCGACAATTCTTCAGCATTTCAATGCACTTCTAAGACCAACCTCTGGGGAAGTACATATAGGAGATCGCATTGTTGTAGCTGGGAAAAAGGCGAAGGATTTAAAGGCTGTACGTCAAAAGGTTGGTATTGTGTTTCAATTCCCGGAGCATCAGCTGTTTGAAGAAACCGTATTAAAGGATATTATGTTTGGCCCTATGAATTTTGGTGTATCAGAGCAAGAGGCAGCAGCACGAGCAAAAGAACTTATAGGCTTAGTCGGCTTACCAGAGAACGTACTTGAAAAATCACCTTTTGATTTATCAGGCGGACAAATGCGTAGGGTAGCAATTGCTGGCGTTTTAGCGATGGAACCTGAAGTTATTGTTTTAGATGAACCAACTGCGGGGCTTGATCCACGCGGTCAGAAAGAGATTATGGATATGTTTTATAAGCTACACAAGGAACGCGGTCTAACGACGATTCTTGTAACGCACAGTATGGAGGACGCAGCTCGTTATGCAGACAATATTGTCATTATGCATGAAGGGAAAAATGTACTAAGTGGCACACCTCAAGAAATTTTTAAAGATGTAGTGACATTAAAAAATTTCCGCTTAGAACCACCTCGTATCGTACGCTTTCAACAAAAAATTGAAACAATGATAAACAAATCCTTCTCAAAGATCTGCTTAACCGAAGAAGAGCTAGCAGCTGAAATTGCTCGGGTACTAAGAGAGGAGCGTGGACAGTCATGATGGAGAAAATGATATTTGGTCGCTTCCTTCCCGGAAATTCTCCAGTTCATAAGCTCGATCCACGATCAAAGCTTATATTTGTGTTTGCATTCATTATTATTGTTTTTTTAGCAAACAACACAGTGACATATGCCTTGTTATTAGCCTTTACTCTACTCATTGTGCTCATATCAAATATTCGTTTATATTTTTTAATTAATGGTCTAAAGCCAGTAATTTTTTTAATGGCATTTACCTTCTTAATTCATATATTTATGACGAAAGAAGGTGCTTTAGTATTTGAGTGGAAGTTTATTACTATTTACGAAGAAGGTATTCGACAAGGAATCTTTATTTCGATACGTTTCCTAGTTTTAGTGTTTATGACATCTATTTTAACGCTTACAACATCACCGATTTCCATTACGGATGGTATTGAAGTACTGTTAAATCCATTAAAAGCGGTAAAAGTGCCAGTACATGAATTGGCTTTGATGATGTCTATTTCATTGCGCTTTATTCCAACGTTAATGGATGAAACAGATAAAATTATGAAAGCACAAATGGCACGTGGTTCGGATTTATCTTCTGGGCCAATAAAAGATCGCATTAAAGCGGTTGTGCCATTACTAGTACCTCTCTTTGTCAGTGCTTTTAAACGAGCCGAAGATTTAGCAACAGCTATGGAAGTAAGAGGTTACCGTGGGGGCGAAGGGCGTACGAGGTATCGCAAGCTAAAATGGGATATGAGTGATACATTTTCACTTGTGTTATTAGTAGCAATGGCCGTTTTACTATTCTTCTATAGAAGTTAAAAGGAGTAAGCTTTATGCGACGATTAAAAGCAATTATAAGTTATGATGGAACGCAATTTTCTGGGTATCAAGTACAGCCTGGAGAGCGCACAGTACAGGCTGAGGTTGAGCGTGTTCTAGCCATTATGCATAAAGGGGAAAAGATAAAGGTAACAGCTAGTGGACGTACAGATGCAAGGGTACATGCAACAGGCCAAACATTGCATTTTGATTCTCCACTAGCGATTCCAGTAGATAAATACATGAAGGCATTAAATGTTCAACTGCCAAGAGATATTCGAGTAATGTCGATGGAAGAAGTAGCTGCTGATTTTCATGCGCGCTACAGTGTAACAGGAAAGCGGTACCGATATATATGGTCATGTGAGCCTGTACAAAGTCCATTCCGCAGACAATACACTGTAGAGACAAATGGTGTGAAACCAAATGTTGAGGCGATGCAGGAGGCAGCAAAGGCTATTATCGGTACACATGACTTTTCATGCTTTTGTGCAGCCAATACAAGTGTCAAAGATAAGGTCCGTACCGTGACTACACTACAATTTGAATGGTATGGTGAAGAGCTTCATATGGTGATTGAAGGAAATGGCTTCTTATATAATATGGTACGCATCATTGCAGGCACACTTTGGGAAGTTGGTATAGGACGTCGTGACATTGAGAGCGTGGCGTTAGTCGTTCAATCTATGAATCGCGATAAGGCGGGTAAAACTGCACCTCCGCAAGGTCTGTATCTTGAGAAAGTCTTCTATTAAAGGCTCCCATTATAACGTGGGGGTGATTTCCGTTCCGACTGGGCGCTTTGTAGCTGACGCTTCGCTTTCGCTACAGAAAACATTTGTTGCTGCCGCTACGTTAGCACTTCGCTTTCGCACAGAGCAAAGCTTCCTGGGGGCGTCCGATGAGCCGCTTTTGTTGCTGCCGCTACGTTAACACTACGCTTTCGCACAGAAAACATCCGCTACGCTGCAGGGTCTCGGGCCAACACGATGTTGGTCACGAAGGCGTTATCACAGGATGTGATGCTTTTAGCCTTCGTTCCTCTATCGCTGATCCCCAAGGAGTCGCCCAGTCTCCACTTCAATCAACCTATATCAATTTCGTATTAGTATAAACGTTTTAACAACTGTCATCAAAAGCTGGAGATGACAGTTATTAAAGAATAACTGTCGAACGTGATAGAAATCTTGACACGACATATCATTATATTTTAAAAATGAAGGCTCATAAAAGCCCTAATTTAACCAATCAATGAATCTGAACAACTTCGCCAGGTGTTTATTGAAATTGCTTGACTTTAAAAGTCATTCATTATATGATAACAGATGGTATTTTCATTACCACCACAAATAAGCCCCGAAAACTTATAGTGTAGTTTAATGAAAAATAACGGTAATCGAATCGATTAGGAGGATATATACATGCGTACAACATTCATGGCTAAAGGTCACGAAGTAGACCGTAAATGGCTAGTAGTTGATGCAGAAGGCCAAACTCTTGGACGTTTAGCTTCTGAAGTAGCTGCTATCTTACGTGGTAAACATAAACCAACATTCACACCAAACGTTGACACAGGTGATCACGTAATCATCATCAACGCTGACAAAATCCATTTAACTGGTAACAAATTAGAGGGTAAACTTTACCGTCACCACACTCAATTTGCGGGTGGTTTAAAAACTCGTACTGCTGGTGAAATGCTAGATAAGTACCCAACAAGAATGATCGAATTAGCAGTTAAAGGTATGCTTCCTAAAAACTCTTTAGGTCGCAAAATGTTCACTAAACTTAACGTTTACACTGGAACAGAGCATCCACATGCTGCACAAAAACCAGAAGCATACGAGCTTCGCGGATAATATAAATTAAGAGGAGGATATTACTTTGGCACAAGTTCAATACATCGGCACTGGTCGCCGTAAAAGCTCTGTAGCTCGCGTACGTTTAGTACCAGGTACAGGTAAAATTGTTATCAACAAACGTGAAATCGAAGAATACGTACCATTCGCTGCATTACGTGAAGTAATTAAGCAACCATTAGTAGCAACTGAAACTACAGGAAGCTACGATATCCACGTAAACGTTAACGGTGGTGGATACACTGGTCAAGCTGGTGCAGTACGTCACGGTATCGCTCGTGCTCTACTTCAAGTAGACCCAGATTTCCGTGCTGCATTAAAATCTGCTGGATTACTTACTCGTGATTCACGCATGAAAGAACGTAAAAAACCAGGTCTACGCGGCGCTCGTCGTGCACCTCAGTTCTCAAAACGTTAATATCGTTGTTATATCAACGTTTACAAGCCCTTTCTCGAATTTCGAGAAGGGGTTTTTTAATGTTTTGATACTCTTCAAGTTCAAGCGTTTCAAAATATCTTGTGGCACTGTTGTTGTATAAATAGCAATTGGATGTGTAATTTATATAGAAATGGCAGATACTATTTTCAAGTTGGTAATTCTGAAAATGGAGGTCAATGTATGAAAAAGCTATTAATATTATCAATTGCGGTACTGGCGCTTCTTGGTGCATGTGGTAGTAAGACTGATGTAAAAAAAACTGAAGAAGTAAGAACAGGAAATAATGCAGATCAAAGACAGGTAGAAATAACAGATGGTCAAGCAAATGCTGAAATTCTTAGCAGTTCAGATTGGCAAGCCACAAAAGTTTACGATAAAAATAATAAAGACTTAACTGCGGAAAATTCAAATTTAATGGGCCTAGCGAAATATGACGTTAATTCAGGACGCTATGAATTCTTCGATCCGAATACAGCTGGAAGCATCGACGATAAAGGGATTTTCTTTATTACGAATGATGGAAAGCGTAGAATATTGATCTCAGAAACGAAAAATTATCAAGAAATTGTGGATATTACTAAGCTAACAAATTCAATGTTTACTTATAAACGAATGGGAAAAGATGCAAATGGTAGCGATGTAGAGGTATTTGTTGAACATGTCCCTTATAAGGAAAAACACTTAACATTTACTGCACCAGATAAAAAATTAAATAATTCTACAGGCACTATTGTTCAGGACGTAGATGGAGATAAAATTTTAGCTAGTACGCTTTGGCAAGGAACAGTCGTATTAGATGCAAGTAAAAATGATGTAACACAATATAATACAAATTTTATTAGCATTGCGAAATACGATGCTAATACGAATAAATATGAGTTTTTCAATCCTGAAACAGGTAAAAGTCGTGGTGACTATGGATACTTTAATGTGATCGATGGAAATAAATTAAGAGCTCATGTTTCAATTGGTGAAAATAAATATGGGGCTGTGCTCGAAATTACTGAACTAAATAATAAGAAATTCACATATATCAGAACTGGTAAAGATAAAGACGGTAACGATATAACAGTATTTGTTGAGCATGAACCTTATGCAGGTAAGTATAAACCAGAATTTACACTAAAATAAAAATTAACGGCTTTAGTCCATGTATTATTAATGGAGTAATGCCGTTTTAGCATTACTAATAAAGTATCTTCCATCACAAGTTCAAACTCTCAACTTTAATACTTGAGAGTTTTTTTTACTTTCTGGCATAGTTCATTCACTAACTTCGTACACTATCTGTAAAAGGGTGGTGGATATGGGTGAAGCGCTGGCTTGCACTAGGAGTAATTATGCTAATGAGTATAGTGGTCGTGGCATATGAAACGAATGCTTCGAACCGTAACTTCTTCTTACCGGACCCACTTGGTGGCATAAAAATTGTCATTGACGCGGGACATGGAGGTCAGGATGGAGGTGCCTCAAAGGGCGAAGTAATTGAAAAGGATATTACACTTGCAATTGCGCAGCATGTGGAGAAGCAATTAAAGAAAAAAGGCGCAACAGTCGTAATGACACGGACAAAAGATGGCGATGTTATTGATGAGCACGCGTCATCAGAAAAGTTTGGAACATTGAGAGAACGAAAAAAGCAGGACATCTTTTTAAGAAAAGACATAGTAGCAAAAGAAAAACCGGATCTTTTTATTACAATTCATGCAAATGCCATTCCTGAAACAAAATGGCGTGGAGCACAGGTGTTCTATCATAAAGAAGGACATGCTGAAAGTGAATTATTAGCAAAGAGCATTCAAGATTCCATTCGCACTAATTTGAAAAATACAGATCGAGAAGCGATGTCTATACAACAAATATATTTACTGAAAAAAGCTGAGGTACCTGCTGCACTAGTAGAAACAGGATTTATAAGTAATGATGAGGAACGTGCACTATTAACTGATAAGAAATACCAAGAAAAAATGGGAGATGCTATTGTTGAAGGTATAGAAGAGTATTTATTAGCTAAAATTGAATAGAGCAACAAAACAACGTAAATCAAATCATTATGATATACTAACATTGAGATAATATAAGGGGAGTGTTCGTCGTGATAACTGAACAACAAGTACGAGAAATACTAGGACAACTACAAGATCCATTTTTACATAAATCATTTGCAGAAACAGACGGTATTACAAACGTAGCAATTAAAGAAGAGAAGAATCATGTCAGTGTAAAAGTTGCGATTGCTAAAACTAATACACCTGAACAATTACAGCTACAAATGAAAATTGTTGAAGCTCTAAAAGAAGCAGGTGCAGGTACAGTTGGTATTCGTTTCGAAGAGCTGTCAGCAGAAAAACTACAGAGTTTCCGTGGCGTAGCAACTGAGGCTGAGGCACAAGATATTTTATCTCCACTTAGCACAGTCCAAGTTATTTCAATTGCCTCTGGTAAAGGCGGTGTAGGGAAATCTACAGTTTCAGTTAACTTAGCTGTTGCATTAGCTCGTCTAGGTAAAAAAGTTGGCTTAATTGATGCTGATATTTATGGATTCAGTGTGCCTGATATGATGGGTGTTACAGATATGCCTAAAGTGGTAGACAATCGAATTTTCCCTGTTGATCGTTTAGGTGTGAAAATGATTTCAATGGGCTTCTTTGTTGAAAATAACGCACCGATTGTATGGCGTGGGCCAATGTTAGGGAAGGTGTTAGATCAGTTCTTCCGTGATGTAGAATGGGGTGAACTAGACTATCTACTATTGGACTTACCACCAGGTACAGGTGACGTTGCATTAGATATTCACCAAATGCTTCCTTCTTCAAAAGAAATTGTCGTAACAACACCGCATCCAACTGCAGCGTTCGTTGCTGCTCGTGCGGGTGCAATGGCTTTACAAACAGATCATGAAATTTTAGGTGTTATTGAAAACATGGCATGGTATGAATCGAAATCAGGTGACCGTGAATTCGTATTCGGTCAAGGTGGAGGTCCTAAATTAGCAGAAGAACTACGTACAGAGTTACTTGGTCAAATTCCACTTGGTCAGCCTGACTGGTCAGAGGAAGATTTTGCACCTTCTGTTTATGCTGAAAAACACACAACAGGACAAATTTATTTAGATATCGCGACGAACATCATTAATAAATTAAATAAATAATGAAAACGGATTTCCTCGAACAATGGAGGAAATCCGTTTTTCATATATGAGTGGTTACTCAGAGCCTTTTTGCTCATTACCGCCACCACCGCCACCAGCCTCTTTTTTACCGCCGCTAGCTTTACCTGTCTCGCCACCGCTCTTCTTAATAAGCTCCTGCCATTTCGTTTGCATAAGCGGACTTTCAATCGTTTCCTTGACGACTTCCTCCATTTGTTTTCTCATATTGGAGGATTTTAAAATAGTCTCTAACTGCTTTTGCATATCTGGCTGGCCAAAGAAAGCTTCCATATCTTTTTGGAAAGAAGGATCTTTTATTAATTCCTTCATAATATCCTGTTGCTGCTTTTGCATGCTTTTAGCGACAGTTTCTTTAAATTTTGGATCTTCAAATGTTTTCTTCCAAAAGTCTTCTGCTTCTTTGGAAAGCAAGGTAGCTTCGGTAGCTTTTTTCACTTCATCATGCTCCAAAACCAATAATTCACGGAAACTTGGTTCCTCTAAAAGCTTTCGCAACGCCTTTTTACCATCCTCTGTTTGTAAAGAGTCGATCATTATTTTTTTTATTTCATCATAGGACATAGTAGAGGCTTTATCTGGTGAAGAACAGGCAGAAAGAAAAAGCATTAGGATTAGCAGTAAGAAGAATTTTCGCATCAATCGTCAGTCCTTTCTATAAATAGACTCTTTCAATTATTGTTCACATTTATGATGACTTTATGTATTGGTTACGATGAGAAATAGCTTTTTTAACAATGCATTGTTAAAATAAGTACAGATATACATTGAGAAATTGGGGGACTTTTAGTTGTGACGATACGAAATTGGGCAAAGTTTTTCTTCTTTGCGATGCTTGTTGGTGGCGCAGTTAACGGAGTATGCAGTTTATTTTTTCGCTGGGACTTCTTCCAGCCATATATTGCAAACGGTCAATGGGGAGAGTTTTTGGCCGGGCTTTTATGGATGGTTTTCTTAGGATTTACGATGAGTGTTATTGCACAGGCAGGCTTTTTTGCTTATTTAACGCTCCATCAAGTAGGGGTAAATATTTTTAGAACACTTACATTATGGAATTGGATACAGCTATTATTAATTGCTATTACTATTTTTGATATTATATTCTTCCGCTTTATACCAGATGTAAAAGAAGGTCAAAGTTGGGTATTCTATAGTTGTTTGTTAATTTCTTTAATATTCAGTGCTATAGCAACGGCTATTCAAAAAGTAAAATTAACAGGAAAAAAACATGTTTTCATTTCAGCATTATTTTTTATGATTGTTATTACTACATTAGAATGGACAATTGCATTAATGGGTCGCGATGAAAATATTAACGAGTATGTTGCACTTTTACTATTCCCACTACTCGCTGTAAATGCTTATCAATTATTAGTATTACCAAAATATAATGCAAAATCCGAAGAAGATCGTCAAAAATTAGAAGCGCGCC